>Ga0181528_10000051_pt1 | contig 115875 bp, 85 predicted proteins | sample PEATcosm2014_Bin_47_FD_119742 | JGI IMG/M metagenome (GOLD analysis project Ga0181528, IMG submission 119742) | Peatland microbial communities from MTU Mesocosm Facility, Houghton, MI, USA - PEATcosm2014_Bin10_10_metaG | ecosystem: Environmental > Terrestrial > Soil > Wetlands > Peat | place... | reverse complement strand
ACCGTCGCCGGGGCCACCTTCGGATACAGCGTTGGCTGGGTTGTCCTACTGGCCATGCCCGTCCTCTGGAGCGTTTTTTCCGTCTCCTCGCGCATCGGCCGAGACTCCCGCAAAGGACTGGTCGAGTTGGTCCGTGAGCAGTATGGCCGCAGTGCCGCAATGGTTCTGGCCCTCGGCATCTTCGGCGTCAACTTTGTCATGATCATCGGAGACCTCGTTGCCGTGAGTGATGCACTTTCCATTGTCACCAACCAGTGGCGAGCTTTTTTCCTGGTGCCTCTCGCCTTTCTCGTCTGGTACATGCTGATCGTCGGCAACGCGCGCAAGAGCATGGAGCGGCTTGGCCTGCTCTCGCTCTTCCTGATCTCCTATGTCGTTGCGGCATGCTTTACCGTTCACTCACCCGTGGCGGTGGCACGCGGAATCCTGCTGCCTCACTTCGAAGCCACTGCGGCCTATTCCATGGCCGTGATTGCCGTCTTTGGCTCGCTGCTTACCCCTGACGTCATCGTCTGGCAGACTAGCTCCAAGCGCGAAATTCCGCGTGGTACAGACCCGACGCATGACACCGAATCCCACGCCGGAACTTTCGTCGCCACGCTGATCTCTCTCTCTGCCATCGTGGTTGCCGCCAGCTTCCACGTCTCCGATCCCTCACTGATGACCACGCGTTCAGCCTCGCAGTCGTTGGCTTTTCTTGGCTCCGTGGGGCCGCTTCTCTTCGCTCTCGGAATCCTCGGCTCCGGAATGGTGGCGCTGCCGCTGCTCGCCGCCTCGCTCTCCTTCAGCATTTCAGAAGCCGCGGCATGGACCTCTGGCCTCAACAAAGAGCCATGGGAGGCACGCTACTTTTACATCGTCATCTCCAGCATCATGCTCGTATCGGTCATCATTGCCCTCTTTGGGATCAACACCGTCAAGATTCTCTACTGGTCGCAGGTTGGCGCCGGAGCTCTCGTCGTTCCCATTCTCCTGTTCCTGCTTCTGTTAGGACGCAACCCCCGCGTCGTCCACGCCTTTAACAGCAAGGCTGATGATTTCTGTCTCGGTTTCGCCATTCTCGCCATGTTCGTTGCCAATGTCCTCTTCGTCTGGACGGAGTGGATCGCGCCGCACTTCTAAGCTCTCCAGAGTTGGTTTTGCCTGACTCGCCAACTTTGTTCGGTCCATCCAGCGAAAGCCAGTTGAACGCCCAAACCGCGCGTGATAATTTCATCTGTTTGGTATTCCGCGTGAAATTTCGCGGCCACTGGCTTTGGTTGGGGTTCTCCGCTGCCCCGTTTCTTGCGCAAGCTGACCGGCGGGGACGCAAATATTTCACCAGCACTTTCATAAGGAGATTCGCTATGCCTCTCGTTTCTATGCGGCAATTGCTCGATGAGGCCGCCAAGGGCGGTTACGGCGTTGGTGCGTTCAACGTAAACAACATGGAACAGATTCAGGCCATCATGGAAGCGGCTCGCGACACCAAATCGCCAGTCATCATCCAGGCCTCGCGTGGGGCTCGCGCCTACTCGCAGGATAAGTTCCTTTATCACCTCATGCTGGCTGCTGCCGAACTCTATCCGGAGATTCCGCTGGTCATGCACCTTGACCATGGCAACAGCTTTGAGACCTGCAAGTCCGCCATCGACCTCGGCTTCACCTCGGTCATGATGGACGGCTCGCTGAAGGAAGACGGCAAGACACCGACGACGTTTGATGAGAACGTCGCGGTCACCAAGGCCGTTGTCGAAATCGCACACGCCAAGGGCGTCACTGTTGAAGGCGAAATCGGCGTGCTCGGCGGCATTGAAGACGGACACGGCGCGGGCGGCAGCGGTCTTGAGCATGTCACCGACCCCGCACAGGCCGTGGAGTTTGTCGCCAAGACCGGCGTGGATGCCCTGGCCATCGCCATCGGCACCAGCCACGGCGCGTACAAGTTCAGCAGCAAGCCAGACGGCTCAGTGCTCAAGATGGATGTGCTGATGGAGATCCACAAGCGCCTGCCCAACGTTCACCTTGTCATGCACGGCTCATCGAGCGTGCCCAAGGAACTGCAGGACGTCATCAACCAGTACGGCGGCAAACTGAAGCCGACCTGGGGCGTGCCGGTGGAAGAGATTCAACTCGGCATCCGTAACGGCGTGCGCAAGATCAACGTAGACACCGACAATCGCCTGGCCATGACCGGAGCCATCCGCAAGGTCTTCGCAGAGCAGCCGGAGAAATTCGATCCGCGCGACTACAACAAGCCCGCTCGTGAAGCCATGAAGAAGGTTGTCGCCACGCGTATGACCCAGTTCGGCCAGGCCGGCCACGCTGGCGACTACGCGCCCATCTCCATCGAAGATATGAAGAAGTACTACACCAAGGCCGCCGCAAAGTAGCTCTGTGTCTAGTTTTATTCTGGAGCCCCATGTTTGCCTTCGGCTAACGTGGGGCTTTTGCTTTCGGCGAGGTTTTGTTCTTGTTGTTGTTTTGCAGTGTCATCCTGAACGAAGTGAAGGACCCCAGCACAGTTCAAATATGCCGTGCCGCCTCAGCGTCACTTCAACACGGTAATTTCACTTCCCAGGTTTTCCTCTCCCTCGTCCATCCAGTGGTGTCCGCATGAGTGGCAGAGCCAGCCCTTGAGGTGCAGAGGAATTGGCACGAAGAGGTAAGCGCTCGCATAAGCAAGCGGACTCAACTCTTCAAAGGCAATTTCGAGTGACCCGCATTTGGGACACTTGAGGCGCTCGAATGTTCCGATTCCCTCAACCTCATAACTTTCTGGAGGAGGTTCGCTCAGAATCTCTTCGGCTCCACTTACATCTTCCGCATGAACGTAAATCTTTACGCCGCCGAGCAAGTTGGACCACATCCAGTCCATGCGCACAATGTTCTCATCGACGAAGTAGCATTCAATACCCGCCGACTCCAACGCACCTTTCGCCATCATCGCTTCTGACAGGTCGCGGTATCGGCGCAGCATTACAAAATCGCCCAGCTCGAAAACGACGGGAGAGTCGTCCCCCGGCATCTCCAACTTTCTTTTCCCAATCTCTAACAGCAGAGCGTCCCGTGCAATGTCTGTCAAAGAATTCGCATCGTCGAAAACCTTCAGCAGTTCGCCGTCGTCCATATTCGAATAGAGTTCTGTGAGTCGCTTCTTCTCTTGTTCAGGATCGATCATTGTCATGACAGGATGAATGGTACATCCCAAGCATTTCGCCGTCTGCCTCAAAATGGATACCACAACAAGAATGGCGCGGGCCTAAGCCCGCGCCATTCACATTCAACGCTCTTACACTTCGTATATTGGGAACCAGGGCGAAGCGGTCTTCAGTCCGTCATTCACGTTCTGAATATTCTTCACGCCTTCGACCTCCAGCCACTCGCGGAACGGCGCCAGTCCCTTCTCCGCAAAGATCGGAACGCCGTCTGCCCAAGTGGCGCGGCCGCAGAGCACGCCGTTATACTTCACGCCGCTCTCGCCTGCCAGCACAAGGGTCTCGGAAAACTCCGCATTGCTCACGCCGGCCGAAAGATAGATGAACGGTTTCTCCGTCGCCTCTGAGGACTTGCGGAACCAATCCATCGCTTCGGCTCGCGTGTACGCCTTCTCGCCCTTGAAGCTCTTTGTGCCTTCCACAAACTTCATGTTGATGGGAACCTCGAGCTTCAGCACGTCCACGTTGTACTTTGGTTTGCTGAACTCGCGCATGTAGGCCATCACGATCTCAGGTTTCTTCTTGGCGAATGCCGCGCTCTTCTCGTCCAGTCCTTCTTCGTAACCAATGAGTTCGAGGAAGAACGGAATGTCGTTGGCCACGCACTCGTCGCCAATGCGCTCGGTCCACGCGTGCTTCAGTTCGTTGATATTCGTCGGATCGGACGGAGAGTAGTAGAGCAGAATCTTGATGCAGTCCGCGCCCGCCTGCTTCAGCCTGCGTACGCTCCACACATCCAGCAAATCGGGCAGGCGTCCCGGAGTCTGCTTGTCATAGCCGGTCTTCTCGTATGCCAGCAGGAGTCCAGCGTGGCTGTTGCGAGCCTCCGCTGCGGGCAGGCCCCATTCGGGGTCCAATAGAATTGCGCTCGCATAGCGAGTCAGTACCTCGCTCACCGCGATCTTGAAATCGATCAGGTCCTTCTCGGTTGCCTTCGGGCCTAGCGCTTTCTTCAGCGAACCACGCTGATCCATCGCTGCGGCGGCAATCACGCCCCGCTCGTTTGAGACTGCTTTCAGTCCCTTCAGTTTTCCTGGAGTAAGTTTGCTCACGTTCGTCCTCCTGCTACTCTCAGATGCGTTCTTGATGCTCCGCAATCGCCTCTATTGGCAATTGTGGAGTGCGCTCAGCCTAGAGTTGTACTCCGGCGGCGGAGAGCAACTCGCGTTGCCGACCCACCAGTTCTGCAATCCCTTTGCGAGCCAGCACGGTCATCTGCGCGAGCTGCTCGTCGCTGAATGGCTCGTGCTCGGCAGTCGCCTGAATCTCAATGAACTTGCCCGCTCCGGTGAGCACGTAATTCATGTCCACTTCTGCGCGGGAATCCTCCTCGTACGCGAGGTCGAGCATGGGCACTCCGTCCACGATGCCAACACTGATCGCGGCAACGGTGTCCTTCAGCGGAAGCTTCTTCAGCGCTCCCGATGCGACCAGCTTCTGCATGGCCAGGGCCATCGCAACAAAGCCTCCAGTGATGGATGCCGTGCGCGTTCCGCCATCGGCCTGGATCACGTCGCAATCAATCCATAGTGTGCGCTCGCCGAGCTTCTTCGTGTCCACAATGGCGCGCATGGAGCGGCCAATCAGCCGCTGAATCTCCTGCGTTCGCCCGCCCTGCTTTCCCTTTGCGGCTTCGCGCGCGGTGCGGGTCAGGGTAGCGCGAGGCAGCATTCCATACTCGCTGGTCACCCAGCCCTTGCCCTGGTTGCGCATCCATCCTGGAACGCTTTCTTCAATGGTGGCCGTGCAGATCACCCGCGTGTTTCCTACCTCAATGAGGCACGAGCCTTCAGCCGTGCGAATGAACTCCGGAGTCAATTTCAAGTCGCGCATCTGGTCGAGCGCGCGATTATCAGAACGAAAAATCATCTTTGGTTTCCTTACTTCCCGCAGGTGGTCTTTACATCGGTGACCACCCACATCTCCATTTTATAAATACCGGCGTAAGGCAGCAGCCACTCCGGTTTCTTCAGTGTCAGCTGCAGCAGACGTCCGTCTGTGGCCTTGTACTCAAAGACCTGCACTCGCTCATCGCCCTTCAACTGGCGCACAGCGGCTTTCTCTGGCGCGCCCTTGTAGCCTGCGTCGAGTGCCGCAGCCTCACGCGATGCCACCTGCGCAGCCTCAAGCCGCCACATATCTTTGCCGGAGTTCACCCGCGTCTTCTGGATGTTCTGCTGCGCGGCCTGGTCGATCTTGCGGTGATCGTTGAGCGGCTTGCAGGGGCTCGCGAGCAATGCGGTTGCCCCCATGAGAATCGTTGCACACAATGTCAACCGATGACATGCCATCTGCGCACCTTTCGTTATTTTCAGCGGCCTGCGTCCAGGTCGGCGCGCTCCACATCCTTGGCGTCAAAGCCGAGAAAGAGAGGAGCCTGCTTGTGAAATTTCTCTACTGAATCGGTCACGAAGAACCTGTAGCAGGGCTCCCCACCGGAGAGGTCGTGCCCCTTCAAATGCGGCAGCAGTGCGCACGCCGTGGCTTCGGCCGAGTCCACAATCTCAATGCGCTGCGGCACCACACGGCGCAACAGCGGACGTAGCAGCGGATAATGCGTGCAGCCCAGCACCAGTACATCGACATTTGCCGATGCAGTGCGCAGGGCCTCGATGGTGTAGATGCGCGCGACCTGCTCGGTCACGGGATTCTCGACCCAGCCTTCTTCCACCAGCGGCACCAGCAGCGGGCAGGCCTTCTCGTAGGTGGCAAAGCCACGGCGGGCCAGCGCGCGCTGGTAGGCGTGGCTGGAGCAGGTTGCTTCGGTGGCGAAGACCAAGGCTTCGCGACTGCGCGAGACGGCTGCTGCGGCGTCCGCTCCTGGCTCGATCACGCCAATTACCGGCACGGGCACGGCAGACTTCACGTCATAGAGCGCAAGTGCTGAAGCCGTGTTGCAGCCAATCACCAGCAGGTCAATGCCGCGCGCAGCCAGGAACTGCGCGGCTGCCGTGGTGTAGCGCGCCACGAACTCCTGCGACTTGGTTCCGTAGGGAAGGCGAGCGGTGTCACCAAAGAAGAGATAGTTGGCGTTGGGCACCAGCCGCGTAATGGCTCGGAGCACCGTAAGTCCGCCGACGCCGGAGTCAAAGACTCCGATGGTAGGACGATGAGAGTTGGCAGTCACCTGAATCAATGTAGCGCAAAACAGGAGGGCGCGGGGAGAGATGCGCATTGCAATTTGCAAACGTGGGGTGCATGCGTGGCGACACCCAATGTTTATGCGCCTTTCTGAGGTGCAGGGGTGACAGGCGGGCGCTCTCGGATCGTTCTGGACTGGTTTTGAGCGGGAAACTACGATTAGCAAACTGGATAATCGTGGAAATCCAGAATGTTATATCTCAGTTAATCATTGGCTGGGGGGATAGAAGGATTGACCAATATGTTAACAAATCCTGACCTAGGATGCGCAAATGGTAAATAGCTGCGACGGCGCATTAGAGTTTCGAAGCGGGCTGAACAGGAGGAGAGCCGAGCGACTCGATAGTTGTCTGGCGAGTGAAGGCTTCTTTGCGCACGCGCTCGTCGAAGTAGAGCAGAGAAATGCCAACGGTCCAGACTGGGGCGGTGAGAGCGAAGGCTATGAAGCTGGCGAGGGTGCCGGAGAGTTGGAAGGCGACAGGGTGATAGCGGAGCAGGAGCGTTGGGATTTCAAGGGCAAAGCTCAGGATGAAAGAGAGAAGGATGAAGAGTGTGTAGAGCGAAGCCACGCGGACGCGGTCTCCTTGGGTGAGGAAGGCACTGCGTGTCAGGGCAAGTTTCCAGCTGACGTCTTCTTCGACGCAGGCTTGAATTGCCACAGCATGGCGAACGTAGATTGCTGATGCCGCGAAGAGTGCGGCGCTGAAGGCGATGCTTCCACAAACAAATCCGATGGTGCCCGCTTCCACCCTGGAGTTGTAACCGAGAGTGGCAGCCAGCGCGAGCGCGACCATCCCAAGGAGGATGAAGAGGATGGCGGCCAGAAAGGCCCGGATGAATATGGAAAAAACGATCCCCGCGATTCGCCAGGCGCGACCGCTGAATGCGGAGTAGGCCTCGGAGGCCCGGATTTCGCGGCCAACCGAGACAGCCGCAACCGCCCTGGTCGCGGCGGCGGACGACAGAGGCAGGCCCGCCAGCATCATGATGGCGATTCCGATCGCAATCTGAAAGACCATGGAGATGGTGGCTGACTTCAGGTCCGAGTGGGTTGCTGCGACGGTCCGCGCAAGATCAAACAGGCGAAAGATGACGGTGGCCGCGGTACCGATGATGGATACGACGACGAAGAGCTTGCCGTGGTGACGGTAGAGGCTGAAGATTCTGCCCAACAACTCACGCGTGGATAGTGGACGCAGATGGTCGTCCATGAAATCTCCGTCTTCTCGCAGGCGACCAGAGTACCGCAAGCGGAAGAAATCGTATACGAGAGATCTACTCCGCGAATTTTGTATTTCTGCTCTCCCACCCCAGGTGAGCAAATGACGCGCCAGGTACTCAGGGGCAGTGCTTTCGTGAACACGGACTAGTTCTTCTCTGGTGGGCTTGAGTTCTTCTCGATCCAGCTTGCGACTTTCTGCAGCACCTCAGGAGCGATGGTCTCCTCGATTACGGAATACTCTTCCGGGCCTCCGGTTCTTGCGGTCTGGAAGAGGTGGTTGAGTCCAGGCATTTCCAAGGTTTCGAAATGTTGATTGCCCCCTTGCTGCAAAGCTGCGCGGATGTCCCGGCTCTGCTCAGGCGCGACCTGGCGGTCAAGGCTGCCGTTGAGAGCCAGCACAGGACACTTCACCTGGCGCAAGGCGGGCGCGGGATCATAGGTGAGGAAGTAGCGGTACCAGGGCGAGGTGAGGGTCTCGATGGCAGGGCCTACCTGCTCTTCAGGCATGATGGAGCTCAGCTTTTCTTCGAGTTTCTTCTGCAACTGGACAGGATCTTTTTCAGTGACGATGAGCTGGAGAAGCGCACTCTCTTCGGCGGCACCCTGCCTGGCAACCGCAGGGGATTTGCCGGCGGCAAGAACGAGCATTCTCACCTGCTCCGGGATGAGCTCACTGCCGGGGACGGCGAATCCGGCAAGCATCACGATGAAAGCGATGTCAGGGTTGCGCGACGCGATCATGGGAGCGATGACGGCACCCTCGCTGTGACCAATCAGTCCGATGCGGTGTGGATCGACCTCGGCCCGGCTCTTGAGGTAAGCGACGGCGGATTCCACGTCTGTGGCGAAGTCGGCGGTGGTGGCTGCGGCGAAATTTCCTCCGGACTTTGCGACGCCGCGATCATCGACTCGGAGCACGGCGATGCCCCTTCGCGTCAGGTAGTCCGAGAGCACGAGAAAAGGGCGGTGGCCGAAAACTTCTTCATCACGGTTTTGCGGTCCGGAGCCCGTGATGAGCACAACGGAAGTGAACGGTCCCTTGCCCGAGGGCCGGGTCAGCGTTCCAGCCAGCTGAATGGCCGCGCCGGGGTTTGGAAAGGTGACATCTTCCTCGCCATAGGGAAAGGGCTTGACGGGATTCTGCGGACGGCGCGCTTCGGCCACTGCGTCATTGGCCGTGCGCTTGAGCTGGAGAGGGAACCGGCCAGCCGGTTGTGACCACTGGCCGTCGATGGTGGCGGCGTCGGCGCTGAGCTTGCCCTTGAAGCTGCCCTTGATGTTCGGCATATCGATGACGACGCCATCGCCCTGCATGCTAACCGAAGAAACAGGAATGCCCTTTGCGCCCTGGTCGATGCTGTCCATGGTGGCCGACAGGCCTTTCGGGGTGCGGGAAATGTGGAAGGCGAGGCGGAGTGAGATGCCATTGACCTCAACGGCTCCCTGCCAGGTGCCTTCAATGGACGGGGCGGGTGACTTGGGTTGCGCTGTGAGCGGGACGCAGAGGGCCAGCAGAGTGAAAAAGAGGAGACGCTTCATAGGTTCCCCATGGTTGGACTCAAGGCGAATCACCACAATCAATGTAGCGCGAAAGTGGGAAGTTTGGGGGGAGGGAGTTCAGCTTTGTCGGCAAAGGATATGAGCTGGCGGACGGCTACAAACCTACGTCCGCCTAGTAGGCATATATGAGGAATCAGCTCAGAAGAGACAAGAAAGAAATATTTGGGAAGACCCAACATCATGGCGGCTTTCGGAATCGTATTGCGCCGGGAGCTTTATGAAAGGTATTCGAAAATCGATTGCTTTGCTCGCGATTGCTATGACCCTGGCTAGCGGGTCCGCGTTCGCCGATGACCGTCACGATGATCGCGATCGTCATGAGCGTCACGATCATCCCTATGTTCGGCACAAAGAGTGGCGCAGGGGCTATCACATGAGGCGCGAGGACTGGGGACGCGCTGAACGCATTGATTACCGCACTTACCGCCTGCGCCGACCACCGCGGGGTTATGAGTGGCGCGAGGTGGATGGCAACTACGTCCTTGCCGCGGTGGCAACGGGGATTATTGCCTCGGTTGTCATTGCATCTACCATGCGCTGATTGCGCTGGAGCTGAGTTGGCTGTACAGAGAGGCTGGCGGAGAAATCCGCCAGCTACTCACACACGCGAGAGCGCAGATGCTAGCGCGGTGGCCTGCGTTCTGCTCAGGATGCGATGGCGTGCACGGGAACACCTTGGCAGCACTCGTTTTCAGACTCCTGCTATCCAATCCGACCAAAATAATCGCCATTCGCTAACTCATTGCAGCCGAATAACCTATCTCGTTCCCCATTCACTGCGGACTGTTGCTTTTTCTGATTTGGTGCATCTATACTTGCATTGGCGACTGAAAAGGTCGGAGATTGATGGAGATTCCTGGCTCGCATGCTGAAGCTCACTAAGAAAGCTGATTACGGGTTGATTGCGGTGCGGCACCTGGCCGAGCACGCCGACCTGGGAGCTTGCAGCGCCAAGGACCTGGCGGAGATGTATGGGATTCCGCAGGAGGCGCTGGCCAAGATTCTGCAACGGCTGGCCCGGCACAAGCTGCTGATCTCGCGGCAGGGGACTGACGGCGGATACGTACTGGCGAGGGATCCGCGAACGATCTCGGCGCTGGAAGTGATCCGGTCGATTGAAGGGCCGCTGTTCATCACGAGCTGCAACTCGTCTACCAAGGCGTGCAGCCAGAGTTCGAAGTGCACGGTGCGTGAACCCTTGCAAAAGGTGAGCCGCACCATCGAAGAGGTTCTCGGCAAGCTGACGGTGTGGGATCTGCGCGAGAGCAGCGATTCCGATAACCCACATTCGCCAAAAACTGGCGAATATGGGGCACCCTCAATTGAGAGTGAGTTGGTCAAGATAGAGATATCTGGAGGCGATTATGGCAAGTGAAACGGCAGTGAAACTACCGATTTATATGGATAACCATGCCACCACGCGGACCGATCCGCGGGTGCTTGAGACGATGCTGCCGTACTTTGGCGAGATCTATGGCAACGCCGCCAGCCGTAATCATGAGTTTGGCTGGATTGCCGAACAGGCTGTGGACAATGCTCGCGACCAGATTGCCAAGCTGATTGGCGCAACGGCCAAAGAGATTGTGCTGACCTCTGGAGCGACCGAGAGCAACAACCTTGCGATCAAGGGCGTTGCGGAGATGTATCGCGAGAAGGGCAACCACATCATCACCGAGGTGACCGAGCACAAGTGCGTGCTGGACACCTGCAAGCGGCTGGAGAAGCACGGCTATCGCGTGACGTATCTCCCGGTGCAGAAGGACGGGCTGATCGATCTGAACCAGTTGCAGGACGCGATGACCGACGACACGATTCTGGTGTCGATCATGGCGGCCAACAACGAGATTGGCATTCTGCAGCCGGTTCGCGAGATTGGCAAGATGTGCCACGAGAAGGGCGTGCTGTACCACTCGGATGCGGTGCAGGCGGCGGGCAAGGTTCCGTTCAACGTGATCGAAGACAACGTTGACCTGGCGTCGGTTTCGGCACACAAGATTTATGGGCCGAAGGGTGTGGGCGCGCTGTACGTGCGTCGGCGCAATCCTCGCGTGCAACTGGTGGCGCAGATGGATGGCGGCGGACACGAACGCGGCATGCGGAGTGGTACGTTGAATGTTCCGGGTATTGTGGGCATGGGCAAGGCTTGCGAACTGGCGCGGCTGGAAATGGTTGAAGAGTCCAAGCGGTTGTTTGCGCTGCGCGAGAGCTTGCGCGAGCAGATCACCTCGCAACTCGACGAGGTGTACATCAACGGCAGCATGGAGCATCGGCTTCCGGGCAGCATCAACATCAGCTTTGCGTACGTGGAAGGTGAGTCGCTGCTGATGGGAATTAATGATATTGCGGTATCGAGCGGTTCGGCTTGCACTTCGGCAACGCTGGAGCCGAGCTACGTGCTGAAGGCATTGGGCGCGGGCGACGATCTGGCGCACAGTTCGATTCGCTTCGGGCTGGGCAGGTTCAACACGCAAGCGGAAGTGGATTACGTGGCGACGAAGATTGTGGACGTGGTTCGGCGTTTGCGCGAGCTATCGCCGCTGTACGAGATGCACAAGGAAGGCGTTGACCTTTCGAAAGTGAAGTGGGCTGCGGAGCCTGCAACACACTAGACGACCAATCCCACATCTGCCAAAGGAAGGCAGATATGGGGCACCAGAAGGCAATTGAGATTTCGCGGTTCCGTGGGGGAACGGCGAAGCACGAAGGAGAATACAGGGATGGCTTACAGCGATAAGGTACTGGATCATTACACGAATCCGCGCAACGTTGGCACCATGGACAAGAGCTCCGGCGAAGTTGGCACGGGACTGGTGGGCGCTCCGGAATGCGGCGACGTGATGAAGCTGCAGATCCGGGTGAATCCGGAGACGAAGATCATTGAGGACGCAAAGTTCAAGACCTTCGGCTGCGGCTCGGCAATTGCATCTTCGTCGCTTGCGACGGAGTGGGTGAAGGGCAAGACGGTGGACGAGGCTCTGCAGATCAAGAACACGGACATCGTGAAAGAACTTTCGTTGCCCCCGGTTAAGATTCACTGCTCGGTGCTGGCAGAAGACGCAATTCGCGCCGCCATCTCCGACTGGAAAAAGAAGAACGTATAACGACCAGCTGAACGACTGGGCAGGAGCCCATATTCATGACGACAGAGCAAACTGCGGCAGCAAGTGGAATCAACATTACGGAGAAAGCACTGGAGCACATTCGGACGGCAATGCTGAAAGAGGGCATTGCGCCGGAACTGGGCGGATTGCGCCTGGGCGTGCAGGGCGGCGGATGCTCCGGGCTCTCCTATAATATTCGCTTCGACACACAACCGCGTGAACGCGACCGCATTTTCACCTACGGTGACGTACGCGTGTTTGTCGATCCGAAATCGTTTATTTATCTGAACGGCATGACCGTGGAGTGGGAAGAAACACTGATGCACCGCGGCTTTGTGTTCCAGAATCCGAACGCGAAGAAGAGCTGTGGCTGCGGAAGCAGCTTCTCCTAAGGCAGGCGATGAACGAAACGACGAATACGGGCGTGAAGACGGCACCTCCGGCAAAGCCGCACTTGCAGGTGATCCAGGCGAGGCCGCATCCGCATCGTTGCTGGTCATGCGGGGACATGCGGGCCGAGCACTTTTGCGGAGAGTGCGGACACGTGCAGCCGGCGGAGCCTACGGACTTTTTCTCGTTCTTCGGGCTGCCGAGGCAGCTGGAATTGGACGAGGAAAAGCTGGAGCGCAACTTTTATACGCTGAGTCGCAAGCTGCACCCGGATGTGTATTCGCGGGCTAGTGAACGCGAACAACAGTGGAGTTTGGAAAAGACTTCGCAGCTCAACGACGCGTATCGCACGCTGAAGGATCCGATTTCGCGCACGGAATACCTGCTGATGCTGGAAGGCATTCAACTGGAAGAGCAGAGCAAGATTGCAACGGAGCAGGCGCGCGCATTCGGAACCGAGAAGAAGCAGACGGTTCCAGCAGAGTTGCTTGAAGAAGCTTTCGAGCTGAACATGCTGCTGGAAGAAGCAAAGATGGGTGGCGTTGATGAGGATGTGCGCGCGCAGTTAATTACGACGCGCGAAAACCTTACGGCGCGGCTGAATACGATGCAGGAAGAGCTACGCGCTGCCTGGAAACAGTGGGACAGCGGAGACTCCGAAGCAACGGCGGCAATGGTGGACGTGCTGAACCGCCGCAGCTACCTGCGCAACCTATTGCGTGACATCAATGATGTACTGAGTTCATTGGCCTAATCAAACAATGGCAGACGACAGAGTTGTAGGAATCGATCTCGGGACCACAAATTCGCTGGTGGCCTACATGGCTTCCGGACCGTCACTTGCACATCCGCACGAACCGGGGAAGGGCGTTTTCATTATTCCCGGAGAGGACGGCGTGAACCTTGTGCCTTCCGTGGTGGCGCTCGACGATGAGGGTCACATGCAGGTGGGGAATTCGGCGCGCGCTGTGTTGCTGCGTTCTCCGGAGCGCGCCGTATACAGCGTGAAACGGCTGATGGGACGCGGCGTTGAAGACGTGCAAGAGGAGCTAAAGTTGTTCCCGTTCCGCCTTGCGGAGGATCTTGCGCCGGGGGAAGTGCTGCGCATTCATCTGGGCGAGCGCACTTACACGCCGCCTGAAGTTTCTGCGCAGATTCTTCGCCAACTCAAACGCAATGCCGAGAGGTTTTTCGGCAGTCCGGTGAAGCAGGCGGTCATCACCGTGCCTGCCTATTTCAACGACGCGCAGAGACAGGCCACGAAGGATGCAGGCCGCATTGCCGGCCTTGAAGTACTGCGACTGGTGAATGAACCGACGGCGGCCTCGCTGGCCTATGGGCTGGATAAGAAGCAGAACGGCACCATTGCGGTATATGACTTTGGCGGCGGAACCTTCGACGTCTCAATCTTGAAATTGAAGGATGGGATTTTCGAAGTGATTGCCACCAACGGGGACACGCACCTGGGCGGCGATGACATTGATAATCTGCTGATTGCAGTTGCGGTACAGGATATTGCAGGCGACCTGAAGATTGACATTCGTAAATACCCTGACGCGGTACAGCGATTGCGCAATGCGGTAATTGACGCGAAGATCGCACTCTCTTCGCAAGATGCAGCGCAACTCGAAGTGGAGTTGCCGGACGGGAAGCTTTACCAGCGCACCATCACGCGCGAGATGTTCGAGCAGATGGTAGAGCCCATTGTGAAGCGCACGCTAGGTCCGTGCGGGCAGGCGTTGCGAGACGCCGGACTTGTGGCGGCTCAGGTGGATGAGGTTGTGCTGGTCGGCGGATCGACCCGTATTCCGCTGGTGCGCCGCAAGGTGGAAGAGTTGTTCGCGCGCAAGCCCCACACGGAACTGAATCCGGACGAAGTGGTGGCCCTGGGCGCAGCAGTGCAGGCGAAAATTCTGGCGGGCGGCTCGGAAGAAACAAAGGACATGCTGCTGCTGGATGTGACACCGCTCTCGCTGGGCATTGAAGCTTTGGGCGGAGTGACGGCGAAGATCATTCATCGCAACTCGACGATTCCGGCTAGTGCGACGGAGCACTTTACGACCGGCGTGGAAGGCCAGGTGTCGGTTGCAATCCATGTGCTGCAAGGCGAGCGTGAACTGGCGAAAGATTGCCGCTCGCTGGCACGCTTTGACCTGAAGGGAATTCCTCCCATGCCAGCGGGACTGCCGCGAATTGAAGTGCGCTTCCTGATCGACGCGAACGGGATTCTGCACGTGTCAGCGCGGGAACAGCGCAGCGGCAAGGAGGCTGAGATCCAGGTGCAGCCCAGCTACGGACTGACGGACGAGCAGGTGGAGACGATGATTCTGGACTCGTTCGACAACGCGGAGAAAGACCTTGCGGATCGCCAGTTGATTGAGGCGCGCAACGAGGCGGAGACCATCCTGACGGCACTCACCAAGGGGCGCCGCGACGAGGCTTGGACGATGCTGGGCTTCGGCGAACAGCGGAAGGTCGCTGAGCTGGAGGCGAAGCTGCGGCGCTCGGTGAGCGGCACGGACTAGCAACAGATTCGACGCGCGATTGATGAGTTGAACCAGGGCACAATGCATCTGGCGGAGTTGATGATGGACGCCGCAGTGGGCAGCGCGTTGCGCGGCAAGAACATGGAATCGACAGGAATGGCCGAGGGGCCGGAATCACCGCATCCCATCGGCAAGGCAGAATTCAGTTAAGCGAGAGATCGACATAGGTCGATATACGGAATAGGTGCAGAGAATGGCAGAAGTGATTACACAGGTACATTCGGAAGCTGAGGCGAAGGGCGAACTGGGACCCAACATGGTTCGTCTCACCTTCATGCCGAGCGGAAAGAGCGTGGAGTTTGAAGCAGGTAAACTGCCCTACCAGGATCATGGCAAACCACAGTCGATTCTTGATGTGGCCATCAACTGCGGGCTCCACCTGGAACACGCTTGCGGCGGAAATTGCGCGTGCACCACGTGCCACGTTGTGGTGAAAAAAGGCAAGGAGTTACTGAGCGAGTGCAGCGAAGAAGAAGCTGATCGCCTGGATACTGCGGCCGACCTGCAACTGAATTCGCGACTGGGTTGCCAGGCCGTGATCGAGAAGCCCGGTGAAGTCGTGGTCGAAATTCCGTCGTGGAATCGTAACTACATCAGCGAGGGCGGCGGAAGCACGCTCTAAGGAGCAGGCCAATGAAAAGGCTCGGGTATATCCTGCTGGTGATTGAGGCGGTGCTGGCCTACTGCGTGATCTTCCAGGGCTTGGCTGGCAACGCGATCATCCTGTTACTGGCATGCAACTCAGTGCTGCTGATTTGGGTGGCGACACGGTTGCGCCGAAAACCTTCATGCTGCCGCTGAACGAGAATGGAAAAATGACCGACCTGCATTGGAACGACGCTGACGACATTGGGATCGAACTTTACGAGAAGTTTCCGGAGACCGATCCTCTGACCGTGCGATTCACGGAACTGCGCAAGATGGTTGTGGAACTCGCGAGTTTTGGCGACGACGCGCAGGCATCCAACGAAGGTAAGCTGGAAGCAATCCAGATGGCTTGGTATGAGGAATGGAAAGAAAATAATGTCAAGTAATGAAAAATAAGTAGGTAGGAATGTGACTGTACAAAAACTGTACGAAAAACATATCCTGCTCTCATAGCTCACGGAGGGCGGGAATGAAGCCACTCAAGAACCAATGGGCAGTGTAAAGCCCTACACCCGGCACAACCCCACCTCATACCTCTGAACAGTGACCCCGTCAAGCAGAATCGCTGGGATTGGCTAACTATCGTGAGTATGTACTCTCACACTCACTTCGCCAAAGCTCCGTATGTCATATGGGACTCCGCATAAACAGCGGGCTGAAAACGGGTGCCCAGCCCGTTTGGGCCGACTGAAGACTTATAGGTTGGATCACCGCAGCAGGAACCTCAGCCATGGGGTGCTGAGATGTATTACCCCTTCGTCGATTTTCTCATTGCGGCAGAGAAGTTACGCGCATCGGACTAACCAGGGTCCGGCTTGCCCGACCGCACTACTTCCCAGACCGATAGAAAGGTACTTGCTGAATTCGGGATTTCTCCAAATCTTTGACGTCCACAAAACCATCGTGGTTTGTGTCCAATCTATCGAACTCGGCATCCATGAAAGTCATCCACTCTTTCTTGGAGACTCTTCCGTCCTTATCCGTATCCATGAGCAGCAGTAACTGCTTGGCCGCAGCCTGCCCGGCAACAATTGCGCCGCTGTGTTGGCTCGGAGGTGGTGCCGTACTCTTCTGAGCTGCGACAGCCACGAGCACTGGTAACAACACCGACATGACCAAAGCAATCAACCAAATATTCCGATGCTTAGACATCGTAGGCCTCCTCGTTACATAGCCGATAGACACGCTCTTAGAATTGATAGTGCGATGCGCCTGATCTCCGGAGCATCGCACTATGCAGAATTCAACTCGTAAGCACGTCCGGGTCACTCTAGAACTTGATCATCCAATCGACGTCGATTAGTGACTCGTTTCTGCGCAGGTCTGGTCTCCAAAGACCACCATGCCCGCCCGATGAGATCGGCCCGCTCCCGCAATACGCCGCCGCGCCTGTCATCGAGTCAGTGATGTTTGGATCGGAGCTGCCATCCATGCAGGCGAAGAGTTGCGGATTTCCGTTATTAGTTCCCGGCGAGTATCCAAAGGCGTTCGGAGGCGTCACGCCACCATGCCCAGACCAGTAGTTCACGTTCGCGTGGCGATAATCGTACTCAACACGGAAGGTGAGCCACTGTCTCGGCATCCAGTCAAAGGTTGCTGAACTGTCCCACGCTTTAAACGGATCACTTGGGTTAAACGGCAAGTAGGGCGAGTTCAGCGCTGCAGACGCCGCAGTCTCGCCATTAATCGGCGGGACCAGCACAAGATAGCGGCCCGGGTTATTGATCTGCCCGCCGCCGAGCGTCAAAGCAAACTTGTCATGCTTGAACCAGTTCCGGTCATACACCATGTAGCCTACGAAGCTCTGCTTCGGATTGATGCCTTTTCGGAAGTGTCCAACGGTGTCATTTGGATTGACGTTAGTCGATGTCGGGTCGTTCAGGCCGATCGAGTTCGAGTCCCTGGTGTTACCGTGACAGCCGACCCCCTGAATATATATGCCTTGCGATGTGGTGGTAGAGGGACCAAATTCGCATCCTGCATCAAGGGTGATTGAGATCGCCGACTTATCCCAGAACCGCGCCTTTGGCTTGTCGTAATACTTGAACTCGACACTATTGTCTGTGTGAAGGCGGCCACGGTTGGGCGTGTACAGGTCATCGTGTCCCAGCCCGTAGTTGTTGCTAATGATGTTAACCCACTGCTTTGGCGTCCACTTAACCTGGCCACCAAGTCCCTTTCGCGAGTTGGAGGATCCGTAAGACTGCCATCCATTAATAATCCACGGCTCAATCTTCAGGTGTGCTGTGGGGAAGATCTGAACCCTTATACCCTCGAAGAACCAAGGGGTGTTCGAGGAGACATACGATGGCTGATAGGCCCAGTTATCGAAGTTGTAGTAGCTGAACAGGCCAACGTAAGACATAAAGATGCCTGCATCCAGGTTGATGCCATGCAGTGCGTTGATGTGATATCCCCCGTAAGCTTCCGCCAGGTAGCGGTTTGCGCTGTCGAGATTCCACTGGCCTTTCGAGGGGCTAGGGTCATTCCGGATAGTTGCTGTGGAATAAGCTCCAAATTGCGTCATGAACCGGGCGCGAACGTTATCAAGATGGAAATCTCCACCGATCCCAAGCTGTTCCAGTTGGATCTCGTTCGATCGGAAGAGTTCGCTCGACCCGCCCATCGAGTTATCAATCGGCTTATTGAAGTCGTAGGTATAGGTAAGGTCCGCCCGAATCTCCGGAGTGAAGAATTTCGAATCGAAGGCCGTGTCTTTGTTGCGCGGATTTCCGTTTAGCCAGGTCCAGTCCCAGTCGGAAAAGGGCTCTATCTTCGCGGGCTTGGCAGCAGTCACGTCGGATGGCGCAGCCTGGGCCACGATAGGCGCGGGCTCAGCAACTACCGCAACCGGAGCCGATTGGATACTCACGGGCACCGTTGGCGCCGGCGCAACTGGCTGTACCGTGGCTTTGTTATTTCGTTCAGCTTCAAGTTGCGCGATACGCGCTTCCATGGCATGAAGCTCTTTTTTAAGCGTTTCTATGTCTGATGTGGACGTAGAAGGAGATGCAGCACCTTGTTCTTGGGTTTGAGCAACGCACTCCTGAACAGGGGAAAACAGCAAGCATAAGCCAAGTACCAAGGGGGAACCGATGGTCGCGATCGTCTCTTGGAAAGCAGTCTTCATTTGAGTGTCTCCTTACTCATCTCAGAATCCAGAGTAAGCGAAACCTGATAAACCAGCCCTTAAACGTTCCTAAAGAGATTCTAAACGGGAGGAACTGTACTGCATTGAGCGACGGTGTTTAGAGAGACAACTGCCAATCTCACCTTAGTACCACCTCCGTGAATGTGACTAGCATCGGCGCAAAGTCCAGACACAGCACCCAATCAGCAAGGGATCGTGAGCTCACCGGGGCCGCGCCTCTGTCACTTAGCAAGGTATTTAGAAACATTTAAGGCAATGTTTAACTCTGGTTTAGGGACGACGTTGTCCAATAAGGGCTAAGGAGGAACGAAACAGACGATATTCCTCATTCGCCGGAGTCCCGCATACTTGTTCTCGAGACGTTTGTTTCTCTTTGCGGAGCTGATGCCTTCTTCATGCTTCACTTTCTCCTCAACAGTCGCAAGGAATATTCGGAGAATCGAAATGGCTAAAGGTATAAATGCAGTCGTAAGGACGTTGGTAGACAAAATACGAAATGGAAGCCGCCAGGCTCATGCGATGAAGGAGAAAAGCGCCGACACTCATGACCAGGGCTCTGATGCGGCGGCAGGAACGGACCAGCAACTTCAAGACGTCTTTCCCATCTCGGTAAACTACGATCTGACGGTGGAGGATGCCATCGACGCAGGAGACTATCAGGCAGTAAATGCTTCCATCACGACGCGCAACTTCCCGTCGAGACGGCATGGGCAGTCGCAACTTGAGATCATACTCGTCCGCTTCGAAGGCAGGATGACATCCGAGAATGTGCTCACTGAGCTTACTAAGAATGGCATGCGGGCCGCCGAGCTACCTGAATTCCTTGCGTTTGGGGCGCAGTACCCTGAGGTCCAGCGCAGATTTTCAATCGTGGGCCTTGGTTCCGAGTGCCGGGACCGTAGCGGCTACCGAAGCGTCCCATGCTTGTATGAAGCGTCCGAGGGACGTTACCTCGACCTGCATTGGTGGGACGATGGATGGTATTCGTATAGTCGATTCGCTGCAATTCACGGGTGATACGAGCCGAATAACCGTTCGCGCGCAAGAGCGAGCTTGCACTCAATTAGCGAATACGCGGTAAATGCAACGCTCTCATAGCCGCCCGACCAGGGAACTCTAAGATGGGTGGAGTTCGAGCTTTAGTGTCGAGCCCTTCAAGAATAGCTGAACGGCTGGGTGGTCCTCTTGATGCAGAATCTGCGAAAACACCGCTGCGGCAGTCGCCCGCGCGGCTTGTTCGTAACTCTCAATGGCCCAACGCACATCCTCTCTGCTTATTTTCGCCTGATGTCGTGGACACGATTGCGGCCTGATCACTATTTCTCCACGGTCGTCTAGTTGCAAGTGAATGCCGCCTTGGTGATCGTGCGTTGCGCTTCCGCTAACGGAAGAGAAATGATTCATGGCCTCCCACGCAGCATCCGGGAGAACAATCTTTATTCCACAGGTTTCCTGCACGAATTGGAGCCTTCTAGCGAATGGCAGTTCCCCCACCTGACGCGCTCGTTCGAACGCAGCATTTGTAATCGCCGCATTCCTGGAAGACGCATCGATGAGACCGCTTAATGGTATTTGCTGGTCCGCTCCCATTGCACGCGGATTCGACAGAAATAAGAATTGGGTCGTCTCCGTTAAGAATGTGTCGAACAAGGTTGCTGCATAAACCAGGTGGGAGATGTTTGTGACATGCTCCAGCGACTCCAATGATTTGGCTGGAACACGAGCAAGCTGACGTAGAACCGCAGATGAAGGAGCATCCAAGTGCAGTTGGCCACAAGTGTGAAATTCTCTTAGGGCTAGTTCCAGTTTTGCGATGGCAGCTTCGGCTTCCCAGACGCGGCCCACTGCCGAGGTGAAAGACGAAGCAATATTCAGATACGATTCTAGCCCTGCATCAAGTCCTTCCCAGGTTGTGTCGCGCCGCAACATCTTCATTGCCACTCCTCAGGTATGCATCGAAGCGTCAGGACAGCAAAGCCCTTAATGACCACTTGCACCCCTCTTGATAGGGTCAATTAATACCGCTGAGTACAACTGCTGATTAGACTCCGCTCTAACTAAATGCGAGGTGAAAACTTCCTAAAACATTCCTTAACCTATAGTGCTGATTACTAGGCAATGTTTAGAAACCTTTTACGAACGTTTAAGTCCTCGTTTAGCCCATCCCGAGTACAAGTTAAGTAGTGCTATCGGAGAGCGTCGATAGCGTCGCCGCAAGATGCGTGGCGGTATTACGGGGCGACTGGGAGGATATTTCGATGCTAAACATTACAGTAAAACCACTAAGTGTGATTGTGGCATTTGTAGTGCTAGGGGCAGGAATCGCAACTGCGCAGCAGGCTGGTATGCAAGCAGGGCCTGCAACAGATGTCGAACAAAGATTGACCGGAACTATCAGTTGTGCCGCGCGAATCACCCATCAGTACACATGCCAGAGGAACCAGACGCAACAAACTTGCACGCTGGCTTGCGTGGAACGTGGATCTGAGTTCGTCCTGGTGGTTGGCGACCACTCCTACGCGCTTGACGGAAATAAGCACAGCATAGAAAAGTACGCTGGCGGAAAAGCAACTGTCATTGGGACCGTTACACAGGATCGGATATCAGTGCACTTGATATCGGAAGCGAAGCAAAAGCTTGCGGATGCGCGAGTCGGGCAAAACTAAGCGCGTATGAGGTTTGTACGAGGTCGTGGCCAGGCGTTTTCGAGGCTATGTGAGGGAGGTGGCAAACTCGCGCAGAGGCTCTACGCCGTCTGCTCGGGGCAGGTCCGTACCATGGCAGAGGAACTTGGCTTGCGGGCGCACATGGCTCGACCGGAGCGGGCACATCTAGGTCCATCCGCGCGAATCACTCTGCGGAATTATCTGGAGAGACATATGCAAAAGCTGCGTTGCTTGTGTTGCACTCTCTTCCTGCTGTCCAGCGTGGGAGCCGTGGCTCAGGCGCACTCGCCCATGACGTGGGATCAAGTGCGCCAGCGCTTTGAACAGAACAACCCTACGCTGATGGCTGGCAAACTGAACATTGACGAATCGAAGGCGCAGGAGATTACCGCGAATCTTCGTCCAAACCCTAGCGCCTCAGTAACTGCCGACCAGTTCAATCCGTTCGGCGGCGGCCCCTCGCATAGCTGTTGCGGCGCGCTTTTGACCGTAGCGGCGTTCAGTTATTTGCATGAGCGCGAGCACAAGCGCGAACTCCGCTTTGAGAGCGCACAGAAAGGCACGGCCATTGCTGTTTCCACGCAGGCAGACCTTGAGCGCTCGCTACTATTCGGCCTCCGCAGCGCTTTCGTTTCTACCTTGCAAGCCAAGGCCGTTCTCCAGTTGGCGAAAGACAGCCTCGCCTATTACGACCACGTGCTGGAGATAAGCAGCTCCCGCCTTCAGGCCGGCGACATCGCGCAGATCGATCTCGAACGTCTTGAGCTGCAGCGCGTCCAGTACGAGTCTGATCTGCAAACCGCCGAGGTCAATCTCCGCACCGCTAAGATTGCACTACTTACGCTTCTCAACGACCGCACTCCGGTCGAGCAATACGATGTCAGCGGGCTCTTCGACTTCCGCGACCAGCTTCCGGCGCGTGACGAACTTCGGAACATTGCCACCCACAGTCGTCCCGACTTGCAGGCTGCTATGCAGTCCATTGACAAGGCGCATACCGACCAAAGGCTCGCCGTTGCTAACGGTTCGACAGACCCTACGTTCGGTATTGACGCTGGACGCAATCCGCCGATCGATCAATACGTCGGCTTCAACATCAGCATTCCCTTACGCATTTTTGACCGTAACCAGGGCGAGAAGCTCCGGACCAAGCTTGACATCTCGCGCAACGAGCGACTGCGCGACGCCACCGAGGCGCAGGTCCTCAGCGACGTGGACTCAGGATATGCGTCCTTGGCCAGCACGGTGCTGCTTCTGCGGCCCTACAAGTTGAAGTATCTGCAGCAGTCCACGCACGTTCGTGACACTGTCTTCATCTCCTATCGCAACGGCGGGGCATCCCTGCTTGATTTCCTTAGCGCTGAAAGCGATTACCGGGCCGTGCAAATGGGCTACGTCAACCTGGTCGGCTCTTACTTGACTGCGGCAGCTCAGCTCAACATGGCCGTAGGCCAGGAGGTAATTCAATGAGAACCAAACTTGCCGGCCTCTTCCTCTTTGCCATTGTCGGTCTTCTGCTCTGCCTGGGCGTTGTTGCCTGCAACAAGGGTAAGGCCGACGAGAAGGCAGAAGCTCCTCCCAGTCCGGTCGTAGTGCCGGATACAGATGTCAACAACTTCAAGGTGGATCGTTCCGAGCAGTACCCGCTCGTCACCGCAATCGAGCACAAGGCCGCACCGGAGTTGAATGTGACCGGCGTCGTCAGTCCTGACACCTCGCGCACCGTGCCAGTCATCTCGTTGGCCACCGGAAAGGTTGTCGAGATTCATGCACGTCTGGGCGACATCGTGAAGAAGGGCCAGCTTCTGCTGCGCGTGCAGAGCGGCGATGTGTCTGGCGCCTTCTCCGACTATCGCAAGGCCGTAAACGACGAGCTAATGGCGCGCGCACAACTGCAAAGGTCGCAATTCCTTTTTGACAAGGGAGCCATCTCCAAAAGTGTGCTGGAGGTTGCCGAAGATGCCGCACACAACGCCGAGGTCACCCTTGATACCACGCTCGAGCACCTCCGCCTCCTCGGCGTGAATAAGGATCATCCCACCGGCTTGGTCAGTATCTACGCTCCCGTTTCTGGAGTAATCACCGACCAGCAAGTTACCAACGCCGCAGGCGTGCAGGGTCTTGCGGGACCGAATCCTTTTACCATCTCGGATGTCTCTCATGTCTGGATCGTCTGCGACGTCTATGAAAACTCGCTCGCTCAAGTCCATCTTGGCGACCTTGCTGACATTCATCTGAACGCTTATCCCAACACCGCGCTACAAGCACGCGTCAGCAACATCGGCGCAATTCTCGATCCTAATTTGCGCAGCGCCAAGGTCCGCCTTGAGGTTGAGAATCCGGGGATCATGCGCCTGGGGATGTTTGCTACCGCCGTCTTTCATGGACAGGATACGCAGACGCATGCCGCAGTGCCCGCCACTGCGATCCTCCACCTGCATGACCGCAACTGGGTTTTTGCACCCAACGGCAACGGATATTTCCGACGTCTCGAGGTTGTTGCCGGTGCGCCTCTGCCTGGCAACATGCAGGAGATCGTCTCCGGACTTCAGCCGGGAGCTCAGGTTGTACAGAATGCTCTCGTTATGCAGAACACGGTGGAGCAATAGATGATCCGGAGAATTGTCGACTTTGCGCTTGACCAGAAGCTGCTGGTGCTCGCCTTCACCGTGCTGCTCATCGCCGCCGGCATGGTTGCATTTCACCGCCTTCCGGTGGACGCCTATCCAGACGTTGCAGATAACTATGTCGAGGTCATCTCCCAGTGGCCCGGAATCTCTGCTGAGCAGATAGAACAGCAAGTCACGGTCCCCGTGGAGACCGCTTTGAATGGCATTCCCCACGTGGTGCACCTGCGTTCGTTTTCCATCTTCGGACTCTCTGACATCAAGCTCATCTTCGACGATGAATCCAGCAATGCATGGAATCGTGAACGCGTTCTCGAACGCCTCACCCAGGCCACACTCCCCGCTGGAGTGACACCTCAGATGGGCACAGACTGGAGCCCCGCCGGACAGATCTATTTCTACACTCTCCACAGCACCAATCCACAGTACGACGTGATGGAACTCAAGTCCCTCGAAGACTGGGTCGTCGAGAAAAACTTGAAGGCTGTCCCTGACATTGTGGATGTGAATACCTTTGGCGGGCCTACGCGCGAGTATCAGGTGCGTGTCGATCCCAACAAGCTCATCTCTTACGGTATCAGCCTCTCCCAGATTGAGCAGCAACTCAGCAACAACAACACTAATGCCGGCGGCAGCTTCATCGAGTCCGGCTTGCAGCAAATCAACATCCGGGAAGTAGGCTTAGTCAGGAACGTTGAGGACATAGAGAACACGGTCATTCTCACAAAGACCGGAACTCCCCTGCACGTAAGAGATATCGCGGTGGTTTCACAGGGGCCGAAGATCAGGCTGGGCCAGTTTGCACGGGCGATCCGACGCGAAGATGGAAAAATCGTCGATAACGACGATGTGGTGTCGGGAGTGGTGCCGATGCGAAAAGGTGCCGACGCCGAAACAGCACTGAAAGCACTCGATGCAAAGGTCAAGGAACTGAACGATCACATTCTGCCTCCCGGAGTGAAGGTCGTCCCGTTCATTGATCGAAGCGCCCTGATTCACTTCACCACCCACACCGTGCTGCACAACCTCACCGAGGGATTCATCCTGGTGACGCTTGTTCTGCTCCTGCTGCTTGGGAATATTCGCGGTGCCTTGATCGTCGCTCTCACCATCCCATTCTCACTGTTATTTGCCTCGATTTGTTTAGGTCTACGCAATATTCCGGCGAATCTGCTCTCTCTTGGCGCGTTGGATTTTGGAATGGTGGTGGATGGCGCGGTCGTGATGGTCGAAAACATCATCAGGCACATTGGCACGAGTCCTGAAAAAAAGTCCGTGTCTGACCGCATACGGGATGCTGCGCACGAAGTGCAGCGGCCGGTTTTCTACGCCATCACCATTATCATCACTGCTTATCTTCCCATCTTCACTCTGCAGCGAGTCGAAGGGCGATTGTTCCGTCCCATGGCGTGGACGGTAGCGTTTGCCCTGTTAGGAGCAGTGATCTTCTCCATGACGATCGCTCCGGTGCTGGCAAGCTTGCTCTTCCGCAAAGAGGCAAAGGACTGGCACAATCCTGTGCTGGTCTGGCTGACGAATCGTTACCGTCGGGACTTGGCCTGGTCGGTCGATCATCGCTGGGTGATGATCGCCATTGCAACCGCCGCGCTCTGCATCAGCGGATTCCTCATGACGACCGATACCATCGGCTCGGAATTCCTGCCCCATCTCGATGAAGGCGCGCTCTGGGTGCGCGGCACTCTGGCTCCCAGCACTGGACCGACTGAAGGTGTACGCGTCATGAGCCAGGCGCGAATTGTGCTCTGCTCCTTCCCGGAGGTCACTACGTGCACAAGTCAAACGGGGCGCCCTGACGATGGCACCGATACGACTGGTTTTTTCAACACTGAATACTACGTCGGTCTCAGGCCCAGGGAGCAGTGGCGCCCCGTGTTTCATGAGGACAAGGATGAGTTAATCGCCGCCATGCAGCGCGAGTTGGACAAGATGCATGGTGTGGTCTGGGGATTCTCACAACCGATCGCAGACAACATGGAAGAAGCGGTCAGCGGTGTCAAAGGCCAGCTCGCCACAAAAATCTATGGTGACGATCTTCTAACCTTAGAACAAAAGGCCGATGAAATTGCCGGCGTCATGCGCCATGTGAAGGGCATAGAGGACCTCGGAGTTTTGCGTGTGCTGGGCCAACCCAACCTCAACGTCTCTGTCGACCGTCTGGCCGCTGCACGCTACCAGATCAATATCGCCGACGTACAGGACGCTATCCAGACCGCTGTCGGCGGCAACGCTCTCTCCCAAGTCTTGCAGGGTGAGGCGCGTTACGACCTTGTGCTTCGTTATCAACAGCAGTTCCGTGATACCAGGCAGGCCATCGAGAACATTCGCCTGCTCTCGCCCGGTGGCGAGCGTGTCTCTCTGGCCCAGCTCTGTCGAATAGAAGAGCGGGATGGAGCTTCCGAGGTTTACCGTGAAGGCAACCAGCGTTACATCGCAATCAAATACAGTGTTCGCGGTCGTGATCTCGGCAGCGCGGTGCAAGAGGCCATCGGCGACGTAAGCCAGAAGGTCAAGTTGTCCACCGGGTACCACATTGATTGGGAAGGCGAATATGAGAGCCAGAAAAGGTCCACGGCGCGACTCATGTTGATCGTTCCCATCACCATCTTCATCATTTTCATGATCATCTATGGTGCCTTCGGGTCCTTCAAGTGGGCCTTGCTAAACCTGGTGAACGTGCTTGTAGCTCCGTTCGGAGGTCTGCTCGCTCTCCTCGTGACCGGCACGCATTTCAGTGTCTCCTCGGGAGTAGGATTCCTCGCGCTGTTTGGTGTTTGCGTTCAGACTGGCGTCATCATGGTCGAGTACATCAACCAGTTGCGCACACGGGGCATGCCAGTAAGAACCGCTGCCATTGAAGGAGCAACGCGCAGGCTCCGCCCCATCATGATGACCATGCTTGTGGCCACGCTTGGGCTGTTACCGGCGGCCACATCGCACGCCATCGGCTCTGACTCTCAACGGCCTTTCGCAATCGTGATTGTTGGCGGCCTCATGGCAGACCTGCTGATGAGCATCTTCCTGCTTCCAACGTTCTATGTCTGGTGGGCGCGGCCGACCGATCATTTGCCCACTCCTGAGGAATCCAGGAGTGTGTATGACCAATAGGTTAGTGCCGGTAACAGGTGTACTCCATGAGTGCTCAGTCTGGATGACGCTCAGCAGCGAAAGGAGAAGGATTGACTAGGGAAGAGATTCGCAAACAGATTCACGATGTCGGTGTGATTCCATCGGTTCGTGTGGATTCCGCCGAACTGGCCGTCTTTGCCGCTGAGCACGTAGCTGCCGGAGGCATTCCCATCGTCGAAATTGCCGCCACTGTCCCCGGCTCAGACCAGGTGATCCGCCAGCTTAACGTGCGTTTCCCTTCCCTCATCGTCGGAGCCGAAGTAACCAGAGGACTTGATGATGCGCGGCGTCAGATCGACGCCGGTGCAGACTTCCTCACCGGGCCTAGCTTTGATCCGCAAGTCGCCCTCTTCTGCGTCGAGCACGGAATCGTCCTCATTCCTGGCGCTCTCACGCCCACAGAGATATTGCTCGCTCACGCTGCTGGAGCGGATTTTGTAAAGGTTTTTCCCTGCGGCCTTGTCGGTGGATACAGATACATTCGTGCACTCAAGGCCCCGTTTCCTCATGTATCGCTCATTGCTGCCGGAGGCGTTACCCAGAGCACGGCCCAACAATACATTGCCGCCGGAGCTGATGCCCTCGGGGTGGGCGAAGACCTCATTCCGCGCCAGGCGCTACGCTTCCACGAAGGCGCATGGATACGCGAACTTGCTTCTCGCTTCAGTGATTTCGTTCGTCAGGCTCGTGCTGAGATGAGATAGCTACATCCGTGACCAGAGGCCGAAATGACCGTGACTGCCATCGACTCACAACGCAACATTCTCGTCGTGGATGACGAGTCACAAATTACCCGTGTGCTTCGGACCGTGCTGTCTGGCCAGGGTTACAAGGTGAGGACTGCGTGTGACGGCGAAGAAGCCCTGCAAGTAATGCAGCAATGGACACCAGATCTGATCATTACCGATCTCTCGATGCCAAACATGGACGGACTGGAGTTGTGCCGTCGAGTTCGAAGCAAGTCCTCGGTTCCCATCATCGTGCTCTCGGTACGTACCGGAGAAGAGCCGAAGGTCGAGGCCCTGGACTCAGGAGCAGACGACTACGTAACGAAGCCTTTCAACATGAAGGAACTTATGGCCCGGGTCCGTGCTGGTTTGCGGAGAACAACTGGACACACTTGGGAGGAGGAGAAGCGTGCGTCCAGTATCGAAGCCGGCGACTTTAGCATCAACCTGCAGACCAGGCGGGTAACTGTGCGTGGGCAAGTGGTGCGGCTGACCCCGAAGGAATTTGATCTTCTCTGCTATCTGGCAAAGAACAAGGGCAGAATAATTCCTCGCGGCACGATACTCGCTACGATATGGGGTGAAGCTGGTAACGAGCAACCTGAGTACCTGCATGTGCTCATAAATCACCTTCGCAAAAAGACCGAGCCGGAGGATGGTTCTGTTAGCTACATTGTGACCGAAAAGTGGATTGGCTATCGCTTCGAACCCAGCGCATCGCGAACGCAACAGTAGATAACCATCCAGATTGCGTCCCCGATTATCTGGCATGTGCTTCCACTAGCGCAGCTATATTCACCGGGCCCGAAGATATGTTGAGGTTAGAAACGGAACGATCGACGATCTTCTGGAACGAGCAAGACAGGATTTCCGGCTCTCCAGATGTCTCAAGAAGGCTAAGCCGACCGTCGGATTTTCAACTATAAACGCCGATCTCAACTGCGAAGCGAGCCTGAAGTCACAATCTGGGAAGTTTGCACGACTTGCTGCGTATGCGGACGTCATTTCCACGGGAGTGGAAAGATGCCACTGTACGGAAACTGTACGGAAATTGTGCAAATCTGCTCGATTGAGAATATCTAAGTGATTGAAACAATTGCATCGCACTGATTGCAAACAGGGCTGAATGGTGTGAGGAATGGAAAGAGAATCAGTAACCTATTTTTCTGTCGAGCTCTCGTCAGCATTCCACCTCTCCAGCAGGTCACAATCAAGCTGAGTCTCTCCCGCCGAGTAGTTATCGGCTCCCCCACAGTTGGCATGCAGATGCTGAATGTGGGAACCATCCTTCTTGCCAACAACTCCGTCATACTCTGGCCATTGTGGCTGCTTAATTGCAGAGCAGGTGGTTGTGAGGAGAACACTACCTGCTCCCGGGCGTGAGATGCCGAACGCGACGTGGAGTAGAAGAATGGTCGTCCTCACAGATTGTAAGAGGGGCAGAACATCCTGAGCTCATTGAGCCGATTTACCCACTCTGGAGGTTTGACCGTGCGATGCTCGAACGCAGCGTTCTTGGTATTGTTGATCTCGCTTACGTTCTCTCTTCACGATGCAACGGCGCAGGATCGAGCCGATGGCGATGATCGGGCAGCGAACGCAGGGGGCACCGGGAATCGCGGATTCCATGTGACCAACGCTCAATTTGGCGAGGTCAATGTTCCGGGAGCGGCACTAAACACAGAGGTTCTCGGCATTAACAGTCGCGGCGTTGTGGTGGGAGACTACCTTGACGCAGACACCAAGCATCGCCACGGATTCATGGTGAAGGATGGCAGCTTCCAGGCGATTGACGTCCCGCAGGCCGCGGACACTTCCGCCATCGGCATCAATGAGGCGGGCGAGATCGTCGGTTACTACGCGACTCCGTCTGGAGATCAACACGGCTTTCTGCTGGACCAGAAGGGCTTCACGAGCATTGACTATCCTAGCGCCGCCTCAACCATCGCGAGCGTAATCAACGATTCCGGTAAGATCGGCGGAACCTATGTCGACGCGGCAGGACAGGGACATGGGTTCGTGCTCAATATGGAAACTTTTAACGGCGCGCCTAATCCGGTTGCTCCGATCGTGATTCCCATACCGTATCCGGTACCAACTGCTCCGATAACGGGCGCGCCAACCGTCGTCGCTACGGCTCCGAGTCCGGTGGTGTCAACACCGACACCATCACCCATTCCGATTCAGACACCTCCAAGTCAGTCGCCGAGTCCTTCGCCAACTCCTTCGCCGACTCCCGTCCCGACTCCGGTCCCGACTCCGGTCCCGCCGCAGAATGGTTCGAGTGCGCTGCCAACACCTCCGTCCTCTGCACAGGTATTTCCGGAAGTAGAGCAGAGGGCAGGGTGGCAGGCATGCAATAGCCCGGGATGCGCCGGCGGCAGCGGGACAGGGTCGTACTGGCACGCTCAGAATCAGACGGTACCTTCGCTGAGCGGGAGCAGCCTGGAAATATATAACTCCGGCATAGGCGCAGACACGCTGTGGTGGCAGAAGCTTGGCGCGAATAACAGTGCGACTAACTTCCTATGGGACTTCTATGCACAGGTTGACGGCACTTCTGTAACTGCCGCGCAAGCGCTGGAGTATGACTCGTTTCAGTTTGTGGGTGGCTACAACTACATGTTCGGGAGCCAATGCAATCTGGCAGCCGGTAAGTGGGACGTGTGGGATGAACTCAACGGAAGGTGGGTCCATACAACGATTCCATGCAAGCAGTTTGACCCAGACGTGTGGCACCACATTCAGTGGTACGTGCAGCGAATTGACGGAACACAGAACTACACGTTTGTAACGCTTGTGGTGGACGGAGTGGCGTATGCCGTAAACCAGACTTACTCGGCGAAGTATGTTGGCTGGAAAGACGACCTGGGGGTTCAGTACCAATTGGACGTAAACGCTACGGGAGCCGGATATCGTGAGTGGATCGACCGATCGTCTCTTACGGTGTGGTGATAAGTATGAGAGACCGTGCGTGCTCGCTTCAGCGTGCTCGCTCGTGCAACTCTCAAGCCGAATCGGACATCAACCCTGTGATAATGTGAGCTCCTGGCGCGGTTGGCCGAAATAGCGAAACTAACTCCGAGAAGATGATCGGCGACAATGCATAGCGTGAACGCATGAAGAGTTGGCCTCGATTCGTCGTCGCTATGTTGTGTGCTTCAACTGCACAGGCGGCGGAAGTTGTTCATCTGAGCAATGGATATGACGTGCATTGCGTTCATCGCGAGCTAGTTGGCAGCGCTACACGACTGTATATTGACACGGGCGGATTCATTGACGTTCCGAGTCTGCAGATTAGCGGTTACGAATTAGACCCTGCCCCCTTATTGCCAGCCCCTCAGCCGCTCGCGATGGATCCTGCCGCCGACAACAGGCCTACCACTTCCTCTCCTCTCCCAGGCAATGCTACCGCAACGCGAGAAGGCTCGACGATTCGAGACCACATCCGGCTGGCTTCCATCACAACCGGCGTGGACCCCGACTTCATAGAGAGCGTTATACGGGCGGAGAGCGGATACAACGCGGCGGCGGTTTCCCCGAAGGGAGCCCGGGGACTGATGCAGCTCATGCCTGCGACCGCAGCGAGTTTAGGTGTTCGGGACAGCCTGGATCCAAAGGCCAACATCGACGGCGGCAGCCGTTACCTGCACGAGTTGCTGGTGCGATTTGATGGCGACGCGATCATGGCTCTTGCGGCCTACAATGCCGGCCCTGAAAAGGTAGAACGATACAAAGGTGTGCCACCATACCGCGAAACGCGGCAGTACGTTGCTCGAGTAGTCAAAGATTACAATCGGCGCAAACTCTCAAGCTCAGGTGGCGCTGCGGCGGAGAGGGCACGGAAGGTTCAGAGTCAGGCGGGCAATCGCACAAAATGAGTGCGCGGCAGATAAGCCGAATATGCTGAAGTCGCACGGTGCAGAGTCGTTTCAAATTCCCAAGGACACGAGTTCTGTGAGATCGACGCTACTGCGTTTGCGACTGTGTCTGCTGCGCTTGGAGTTTCTGGCGCGAAGTATACATATCCTGCATGAATTGACGGTTGGTAACTTGTTGTTGCTGTGCCTGGTCCGGGGTTTGCTGTAAGGCAGTCAGTTGGACGGGCGGAGCTGGATGCGGGTCGTCGCTGCTTAGAGCGGAACCGGCTTGAGCAACCACTGCAGGCTGATTCTCACCCTTCTCGGGACTTGCCGCAGACTTGTCTGAGGTCTTATCTGTTTCCATTTCAGCAATTGCTTGTACATTGGCGGGCACCGGCGGGGCAGAGGACCGCTGTTCTTCGGGTGCGGGTGGCGCGGGGTTCGCCATAGCCATCCGTTTAGAGGCGGCCAAAGTCGGAGCCACCGGTTGCGCTCCGCTCAGCGGCTTCTTATTCAGGACGAGTTCGATCATTCCTTCCGGATCCTCCGGCGAAGAGCGAATAACATATCCGAACTTGGAGCCGTCAATCAGCTCGGGGATCACGAGACTTGGTGGTCCTGAAAGATGCACGGCAACGCGTTCGCTAGAGTCCTCTGGAATCGTGATGGCGGCTCCCGTCTGCGTTTGAATCGCGTTCAGGATGGATGCCAGAGTCGAATTGGTTGAGTCAATTGTCAACTGCCCGTGCCTGTAAGTTACGAGCGGGGTGCGGGCAGGCAACTCCTCCGGCGTCATGAGTGGAATGGGTACGGGATCGGCTTGCGGTACTTCAATGATCGGCCCCGGCTTTGCGGTCCCGGCTTGCGGCTTTTCTAATTGGGAGGGCTGCGCGTGCGCCAGTTGTGACATGCAGAGCAATGTGATAACTAGAAGTCGTCCTGGTAAGCAGAGATGCTCCGCTGACATAAGTGCACTCCTTCTTCGCGCGAACCGCCCGCAGTTCCGCTCAGGACGAAATAGATGCAGAAAAGCTGGGCGATGCTGCACAAAAATTATGGGGGCATCCAAGTCAGGAGTCTCTGAATCCAAAAACTCTGGAGAAAGCAGGTTGAGGGATTCGTCCGCGTGCGGGTTGGTTAGGAATTCTGAGGATCTGCGGTTCAGGTCGCCCTAATTGCGATCGGCGCTCGTGGCTCAGCTCTGAAGTGGGGCTGACATCGTGATGTAGACCCGGGCGTGCATCTCGGCGCACACCCAAATGAGACTGCGGAGAGGCACTGAAATTGAGAACTCTACAGTGGTTCGCACGCCCACTTAGTGGCAGGAAATGGTGCCGGCAAGTTTTGCTGGCTGCCGTTGTGTCACTTGGAATTACCTCAGCATTAGCAGAAAAGCCCTCTTCGTTGTACAACCATGGACACGAAGCTGAATCGAGGCAGGACTACGAGGCAGCGTACGCCTTTTACGAGCAAGCGTATCAACAGAAGCCTACAGACATAGCATATCGAGCAGCGGCCGCGCGCACGCGTGTCCTTGCCAGCGCGCAACATGTGCATCGCGGACAGCAGATGCGGGATCAGGGGCAACTGGAGAATGCGCTCCTAGAATTCAAGAAGGCGGCTTCGATCGATCCGGCGGGATTCATTGCCCAGCAGGAGATTCGCCGCACCCAAGTCATGATTGAGGCAGCAAAGGCAGCTGCGGGCGCAACGCCGGTTGAGTCGATGCAGAAGGTCATTGATGCGATCCCATCCGCTCCGGTGGAATTGCGCCCCCTCTCTACCGATCCCATCACTCTGAACCTGACAGACGATTGCAAAGTAATTTACCAAGTCCTCGGCAAACTAGCCGGGATTAACGTGTTGATTGATCCGGAGTACACCTCGCGCAAAATGCACGTGGAACTGCACGGAGTGACGTTGACGGAAGCTCTATCTCTGCTGGCTGCCCAGTCAAAGACCTACTGGGTACCCATGACAAGCAACACCATATTTGTGGTTGCCGATACGGCGGCAAGGCGGAAGGACGTTGAGCCCAGTATTGTGAAAACGTTTTATCTTTCGAACGTGTCACAAGCGAGCGACCTGCAGGACGTGATGAACGTACTGCGTACGATGCTGGAGGTTGGGCGACTCACCGCTGTCCCGAGCCAGAACGCCATCATCGTGCGTGGCACGCCGGACCAGGTGACGCTGGCGGGAAAGTTCATCACGGACCTGGATAAGGCGCGGCCGGAAGTGATCGTGGAAGTCGCAATTATGCAGGTCAATCGCGAACGAATTAAGAACCTTGGTTTACAGCTTCCCACGAGCACCACATTGTCGTATACGGGTAATTCCTCAAGCGGCGGCAGTTCTGGCAGCGCGGTTACCTTGAATAACCTCCCCAATTTGAAGGCGACGGACTTTTCCATCAATATCCCGTCGATAACCGCTAACTTCCTGATGAGTGACAGCGACGCAAATCTGATTCAGAATCCACAGATTCGCGCGTTAGACGGGCAGAAGGCTTCCCTCAAGATAGGAGAGCGAGTGCCGATCGCGGTAGGTTCGTTTACTGCAGGGTCGACTGCCACCAGCGCTCTCGTAAATACCCAGTTTCAATATATAGATGTAGGCGTAAACATAGATATCACTCCTACGGTTCACGGATCTCATGAAGTGACGCTGAAGGTTTCGCTTGATATCTCAGCAGTTGACTCAGAAGTGAGCATCGGCGGTATTCAACAGCCCGTCATCGGACAGCGCAGAATTGAGCATACGATCCGGCTCAAGGAAGGCGAAGTGAATTTGCTTGGGGGACTACTTGAAGACTCATCTACGAAGAGCCTGAGTGGCTACCCGGGACTGATGAGTATTCCAATATTGAAGTACTTGTTTGGCAACCTGAACACGGACCATCGCCAAACCGAAACCGTGTTTGTTCTCATCCCGCACATTGTCCGAATTCAGGATGTGAGTCCAAGCAATCTGAGACAACTCGACGTGGGAACTTCCAATAACATTGATCTTCACCTCGCGAAGATAGGGAAGGCGGAGACTCCTGCAGTTGCTCTCCCATCCACGCCTGGGGCGGGCATCAAGGAAGCTCCGGGGTCTTCGCCAATGCCTCGCACAACTGCGCCCGCAAGTTCGAACTCGCCTGCGCAGGCTCCCGGAGCACAGGTTCCGAGCACAACGTCGCCAAATGAAACGTCGGCGCCCGCTCATCCGGCAGTGGCTCCGCCAAGCGTCGTGTTCAACATGAGCCCTGCGCAAGTGGTGACCAACGTGGGACAGAACTTCAAGGTAGATCTGTCGGTTTCGGGCGCACAAGACCTGGTTTCAGTGCCACTTCGAATCCAGTACGATCCAGCATTGGTGCGCGTCGTGAGCGTGGATGATGGTGGGTTCCTCGGACAGGGCGGGCAACATGTGGAGATTACGCAACAGGATGACCCAGCCAAAGGCACTCTTCAACTGGCGGCTATTCGTTCGCCAAACTCCGGTGGAAGTTCAGGACAGGGAATTGTGTATAGCTTGACGTTCATGGCGAAAGCAGAAGGACAAGCGACGTTGTCCATTGTACGGGCCGGGCTGCGCGATGTAATGGATCGCAGTGTTCCCGCATCGGGCTCCCCAACTTCAGTTGAGATCAGGAAGTAAGATCCAGTGGATGCGCGTGGTCGTTGTCAGTCTGTTGCTCGTCGGTAAGTATGGGACTGGGCGAAGCGCGGATGTGCACCCGAAGGTCGCTGGGGAGTTGGCGGCCAACGAAGCACTCCAGAGCACAACCAGAATGCCACGTTCACGCCCTCGAAGGGTTCATGAGACTGGTTCTAGAAGTATTTACTGCAAAAACTTGCTCTAGTAGGCGGACATGTTTCCGGGCATTGTTGCAGAGCTATGCCGCACTGTTGGCGGCGGCATAACCAGTGTGGCTCAGGGATTCGAAGCATACAACCCTGCGTCCACTAGGCAGCAGGCGCCAGTGAATCCAACCCCTGCTCATCCAGTAATAGATTGTAGAACGACTGACGGCCGCGGCTGCAGCGGCGCGAGTGGGATTCAAGAAACGTGAGGAGTTGCCACAACCTTCGCAGAAGAATACTGACGCACGCGATGGGATTGCGTGAGCCGTGGACGAGAGTGCAAGCGCAGGAGAAGATGGCGTCATCAATCGCTCCGACCGGAACAGGTTGGCGAACCCATCCGATGATTAGCTTCGATTCAGCGTTCCCGACCAGAGATGCTTACGTTTTCAGAATAACTTTCGCGGCATTCAAGTGAACCAAGCAGATAAGTACTCTAAAGGATGTAAAGCTCCCAAGAAGTGGTACTGGAGTACTCACTCACAATATTCAGTTCTGAATACCTGGTCTTCGCCCTCTAGAAACGTTCCAGCACTGTCCAAAACTGTCCGATTCTGACGGTCCTTTGTCGGCCATGAGCAACACACTTTGGCGACTCGAGTGCTTCTTATACGTTCCTCGAGGCGTCCGCTGTGCGGTGCCCGCCAAAGGAGTTCGCGTATGGTCAACCGAGTGCCAATTCAGGTTTGGATCCTGTCGATCGTAATTTGCGCAGTAGCCATTGATGCGAATGCTCAGTCATTCAGGGTTCAATGTCCAACCAGCACCATCACTCACCCTGATCCCGCGAATAAGGGCATCAATAATTCCGAACCTGCGTACACCGGTCCGACCTCATTTGCGCTCAACCCTAGTGGATTCTATGCTCCGCAAGGGAGTGTGAACGGTGCCATCAAGTGCCAGCAGGTATCGGGCGGTGACGGCTACTCGACGATGGCCAACGGTACGCAGACGTTCATGTTCTCGTTCGGGCCACTGTCTGGACTGGCAGACATTGCCAAAGGTCAACCGGGCACCGAGGCTCCCTCCGTTTTTAACACGACCTACCCGTCGATCTTCCTGCCAGGCGATCCCGCCACGACGGACGGAGCAGTCGCAAATACCTGGCCGGTACCGAACCCGGTCACGATAAGCTCCCCGCCCTTTACCTATAACGGTGCCGTGGGGCTGGCATACGACATAACAAACCTGGTCACGATCTATGACATCGCCGAATCGGGGACGACTGTTTACGTTCAAGCGAACGCTCCTCTCGGGTTGTCAACTGGAAGCTCGGTGACGATCTGTGGAACCGGCACGTACACGGCGACGAAGCCGCCCATGGCGCCATGCGGAACTGGTACGGCGCCGCTTAACGGCTATGACGGCACCTTTACCATCACCGCCGCGCCGTTCGCATGGCCCACTACACCTATTCCCGGAGTAACAAACTATGGGTTTGCAGCGCCGAACAATTTCACATTCACAAGTACAAGGACCGGACTTGCCGACATAAACGAGTCCGCCACCGCGACCGCGTCCAGTGGCCCGGTACTCGACGGTCACGTGGATCCGCGCCAGATCATGGATGTTGGCGTGATGAACGGCAATATCCCGGCGCCTCTGGTTGCCATCGACGAAGACGACGAAATGTTCCTGACGCTCACCAACGTGGGCATGATCATGCGGCCGGACTTGTTCGAACAGCACACTATCCACTTCCATGGGTATCCGAACGCTTCGTCAGTTTATGACGGTGTGCCCGACGCCTCGGTCGCGATCAATATCGGCGGCAGCTTCACCTATTACTACTTGTCGCCGGATGCCGGTACTTACTTCTGGCACTGCCACATCACTCCGCCCGAGCACCTGCAGATGGGAATGGTCGGTCAACTCTACGTTCGCCCGCGACAGAACCGCGTCCAGGCCGGCCACAGCCTCTATGCGGCGCTCCAATTGCAAAATGGGCAAGTAGCTGGGCAGACGGTGGATCTCCGCACGGCATGTAACCCTGCTGCCGATATCCTATGCAGCGCGGTCACCCCCGTCATTAATACGGGGGCCACGCAGGGCACCGATAAGCTCGGCAACCCACAGAAGTACGCATACAACGATGGTGACGCTTCAACGGCCTACGACGTCGAGTATCCCCTGCAGATTCACGGCTTCGACCCCAACTTCCACTTTGTCGGCATGACCTTCAACCCGGAAATGTTTGTTGACATGAAAGACAAGTTCTTCCTGCTAAACGGCCGGAGCTATCCCGACACGGTGGCGCAAGGCCCCATGGCCACGCAGTCTTCGGACGGCAGGATGCACTACTCGCAACCAATGCCGGCGATCATCAACATTCCCGTGGGAGGAAGAGCCCTCCTGCGTATCGCGGACCTGGACGTTTCGGAATATCAGACGTTGGCCTCTTTGGGAATTCCGATGAAGGAAATTGGCTTCAACGCGAAACTGCTGCGGGATCAGACGGGAAACAACATGGAGTTCTATACCAACTCCATCACCCTGGGCGGCGGCGAGTCGCTGGATGTGATCCTGGATGCCAGTGATGCGAGTTGCGGTTCCAGCGGGTGCGCGGCGACGTTGTATCCCGCCGGCAGCACCTTCTATCTCTACACCCCCAATCTCGACCACCTTTCCAATGATCAGGAGAATTTCGGGGGACTGATGACCGAGGTTCACATCTGCGGCAAAGTGACCGGCGGCAACACATTCGGAAACACCTGCAATTAGGAGAGCGGCAGTGAGGGGAACGAAAATGACAAAAACGATATCGATCGCACGATTGCTTATGGCGTCGGCATTGGCTCTGTTCCTGACGGCTGCAGCTCAGGCTGCCGTTCCGGGAATTACCGGCCCGACCTTCAACCTGACGGCACAGCCCGCTTTCCTTAACCAACCGGACGGAAACTCAGTGTACACGTGGGGATATGGCTGCAACGGCGCGCCGAGCGGCACTGCGCCCGCGAAGATTGCCGTAACCTGCCCATCGATGCAGGTTCCCGGCCCCACGCTGATCGTTACGGAAGGACAGACCGTTACGGTCAACCTTCTGAATGGTCTGCCTGCAGCAGCAGGCAACACGTCGATCCTATTTCCTGGATTCAATGTGACTGCCGCTGCCACCGCTACACAGCCGACGACTTGCACTGCCGCGACAGCGGCTCCGACCGGCCTGCTTACGACGGAAGCGGCCAACGGTTGCAGCGTCACGTACACGTTCACGGCGTCGTCGCCGGGTACCCATGCCTACTACAGCGGAACGCAAGGCGATCTGCAAGTCGAGATGGGCATGTATGGTGCGATCGTCGTTCTTCCATCCAGCGTTCCGGCGGTCTGCACGGCCGGGCTGCCGGTTACGAACCCGGGTAACAACGCGGCGGCGAAAGCTTTCTGGAAGGAAGACGATTACCGGCTGGCGGCGGCCGCGTACGACAATCCCAAAACCTGCTACGACCGCGAATACCTGTTCCAGTGGGCCGAAATGGACCCGAAGATTCACAATGCTGCGCTGGCGCAGGTCACGTTCTTGAGCACGTGCTCGGCCGGAACTCCGGGATGTGGTGATCCTCTCGTTGTTCCCACCGAGCCCTACCATCCTGCCTACTTCTTGATTAACGGTCGCTCAATGCCTGACCTGATGGACGCCAGCTTTGCGCCCGAGTATCCCAACCAGCCTTATAACGGCAATCCCCACATGCATCCGGGCGAGATGACGCTGATCCGCTCAATTGGTCAGGGCCGCTGGCAACATCCGTTCCACGAACACGCGAACCACGTGCGCATTCTGGCTCGCGATGGCAACCTGATCCTCGCCCCCAATGGAAGCGATCTCGCCGGGCCGTTGATGTTCAACACGGACACTACTCCGGGAGAGGCATTCGACGGTATTTTCTATTTCACGGGCAGGGGTTTGAACTGGGATCCCTACGGCCACCACCCCGGGGATACCTCGGACCCATTGGCTTCGCTCACGTGTACACCGGATGCCAACGGCTACAACACCTCGGCGCCGACGGCCGTCAATTACTTTGAGTGGTGCCAAGACCACAACAAGCCGCTTGAAGTATCGCCCACCGGCGATGTAGCCCCCGGTGGCCCAGCCACTCTGCCGAATCCCAACATCTTCACCAACGGCGCGTGGTACGGAGGCACTCCGTATTTAGGACCCGACGCCACTCTTCGTGGCGGCGGAACGCAGGCCTGCGCCTCGGGCAGCACCGCGTCCAATCAGGCATCCCCGTGCACCACATTACAGCCCTCGAACATTCAGGCGAACCCCGCCAGCGAACGCGGATGGGCTTATATGTGGCACTCACACAACGAACGGGAAATCACTACGAATAACGTGTTTCCCGGCGGAATGCTGATGATGATGTTGGTCGATTCCCGAGAGTTCGTAATAGACGAATCGAAGTAACGAGGAGAGACGAATGGAAACCACTATGCGCAAAAGTATCAATTCAGCGGTTCTCGTAGTAACCGTGCTCCTCCTCGGAGTGGGTTTAACAGTCGCGCAGCAGGTGGTGAACCTGACCGCGAGCCCGACCGCCGCGAGCATGCCAGATGGCTCCGTGGTTCCGATGTGGGGCTACACCTGCGGCACGGGGGCGGCAGGCTCAACCGCGACCTGCGCCCCGTTAAATCCGAAGGCGACAGGCTGGTCTCCGGTCGTCATCACCGTTCCCACGGGCGCAACCGGGGGGCTGGCTATCAGTCTCACTAACAATCTGACCTTCGCAAATAACAATTCTGTTCCCACCTCGATCATGATTGTGGGACAGGTGGGCGGTGGTCTTGGATCGTCGGCCACTACAACGCCGAGCCCGAACCATCCCACTCAGACTGTCACCTGGGCGACCGCGAACAGCGGGCCGATAAACACTCCTCCACCGCAAGGGCCGCGCGTGCAGTCCTTTGGTGCCGAAGTGGCGGCGGGAAAAACAGCTACGCTGACGTGGCCGCTGCTCAAGCCGGGCACGTACCTGCTTGAGTCCGGCACGCACCCGTCGATCCAGGTACCAATGGGACTGTACGGAATCCTGGTGGTCACCTCCGCCCCTGCGTCGTCAAGTGGTGCGGAGACGGCGGCCGGCACGGCATATCCCGGGTTGCAATACGACGCAGAAATTCCCGTGGAGTTCGGGGAAATCGATCCGGTACAGAACAATGCAGTGAGTACTGCGGTTAACACCGCGGGCTTCAGCGAGACTGAGGTTTGGACTCTTTCCCCCGGCGTGAACTCTGGGCCCGTTACGTCGATTGCTGTAGCGTCGCAGGGAAGTGGCTACACAAGTCCGGTAGTCACGATCACAGGCACCGGTTCAAACGCCACTGCAGTTGCCATCCTTGGAACTGGCGGAACCATTACCGGGCTCACGATTACCGACGCGGGTGACGGATACGCACCGTGTACGGTACTCAATGCCATCTCATGCCCCACTCCAACTCTGGTAAGCATTGCCGACTCCGGCGGCACAGGTGCTACGGCCACTGCGACCGTAACTCTCGGTGGTTGCGGCGGCGGCGGCGCACACACTTGCTATCCGCCCGTGGTGAATTACACGCCTCTGTATTACACAATCAATGGTGTGGCCTTTGACAAAACAAACGCTGCAAGTTCGTTGTTCCCGGTAATCCCAGCGACGATTGCCCCGGCTAGCGGCACGACGGGATCCATCCTGGTACGTATGGTGAACGCCGGTTCAAAGATGCACGTTCCGGCGATCGTTAATTCGCAGGTGGCCGGCCAAACGGGCGGCACAAAGCCCATCGTCACAGGTTTCCAGGTCATCGCAGAGGACGGCAATCCGCTCCCCGGCGTTCCCAAGGTCAAGAGCGAAGTGTTCATGGCCGCGGGCAAGACCTTTGACGTCATGATCAACGGACAGTCGACTTCAGGCACTACAGTTGCTAATTACGCGAATGCGCTCCCCATTTATGACCGAGAGTTGAGCTTGTCGGGGAACGCGACTGAGCGCGACGCAGGCATGCTGGCTTACATCAGTATCAATGGCGGCGGCCTGCCTACGGCCGCTGGCACCGGAGTGTTTTCGGCTGCGAAAGCCAACCCGGATACCTACAACTCCCTGGTGGCAGGGCAGACGCTTAGCGTGCTAGATCCTTCGAAAGGTCTGATCGCTAACGACGTTAACGTATACGGCGTCACTCTGCTGGCGGCGGCCACCAACGGCACGGTGACCCTGAATAAGAACGGAACATTTACCTATACTCCGAATACCGGAAGCACGGCGACATCAGACACATTCACCTATTGCGCCAACGGCACGGTGACAGGGTCGACTTGCTCCTCTGGGATCACCGCAACGGTGACCTTGAGTCCATCAAACATCGCGGACAGTGGCGTTACTTGTACTGCGAGCACGTTCAATGCAAACACAGCCACATACTTGGCGATTAAGACTCCCGGCGTCCTGGCAGGTTGTACGGACGGAGCGGGACTGCCGATTACCGTGGCGACGTCAAAAGTAACAGCCACAGGAATGATGGTGATTCCCGATGCCAACGGCGGCTTTACCGCCATTGCGCCGGGAGCCGGCACTTACCAGTTCACCTTCCAGGCGCAGAACTCACAGAATATGATGAGCGCGGTCACGAATGTTACCGTGGTTTTCCCTGCCGGAAGCGGTCTGACGGTGAACGTTGTGGACGGCTACGACCATACCTCCCAGATTAGTGACTATCGCTGGGTGATTGAGGAAGATCGCACATTCTACGTCAACCCGAATTGCACGAAGAACCCTCCGCCGGCTGGATGTCCGACAACAGGCCTGGGTATCGTTCCAACTCTCGGAACCAATTTCCACACCAGCTATATGCCGTATGTGGCGCAGGGCTGCACTGGACCGATATCGTGCGAAGGCGGCCAGACGGCAGTCAACCCTCTGACTGGCGTGCACAGCAATGTGGTGTGCGATGTGGGCAACGGCGTTTGCCGACCTGACACCACGGGGAACGGAATGACCGCAGTGATGCCTGGTGCGGTCGCTCTGGATCCAACCAAGCGTTACTACATTTCCATTCTGCCTGGCGACGCGGCAAACCCATTCATCGCCGGGTACACGGGGAACCCAGCATGTACGAGCACAGGAGGTGTCAGCACTCCGAATAGCAAGTGCGGCCACGGCATGGGCGGCGCTCCGATCGCCGCTGGTCAGACCGCGGTCACAGTGATCACGCAACCCTCGCCATTTCCGCCAGGCAAACTATCTGTGTTTGTCTTTGAAGACGACTTCCCGCTGAACGGCGAGCAGGATGGCGGCGGTGGAATCGACGTATTGTCACCGAATGAGCCCGGACTGGGCGGCTTCCAGCTTCACCTCTGGGACGCCATGGGAGGCAACGGCGACTTTACCGGCCAGATGACATACGACATGTTCAATCAGCCGCTAACCAACAGCCTGGCGGGAACAAAGGACCCGAACAACGGCAACGACGCGTGCCCGATCGGCACGAATGAACTGAGCGCTACGACCGGAGCGAATCCGACTACGCTGGCGACCGATCCAACCGCGACCGGAATTACCGGCATGATCGTGACCTGCCCGAAGTACGAGTCCGACGGCACGACGCTGTCTCCTCTGGCAGGCCAGGCCGTGGTTGCCAACCTGATGCCCGGACGGTGGGGCGTGATTGCCACGCCAGGGGCTGACCGCATTGCCCGCGGGGAAGAGTGGCTTCAGACCAACACGTTGGACGGCCAGAAAGCACACGACGTTTTCACCAGAATCGGCGAGCCCAGCTACTTCCAGGAGTTTGGCCCGGCGTCGTACCACGTGAGCATTGGTTTCGCCAACCCGGCGATTATCAATGCGCGCAAACCTTATATTTGCAATGGCACGGACCCCAACAGTCCGCAACCCGGAACACCCTACACGTGCAACAACACGATCACAGGCAAAGTTACAGGCCAGCGCCTGAGCCGTACGCCCGATGAAAGACTCTACAGCAGCGGTTCGCACGATACCTACTACTGGTCCCAGTGCTATGTGAGCTTTGGAGACCCGGACGGTGAAGACTTCGCATTTACCAAGTGCAACAGCGATGGCACCTTCACGCTGTCTGGCTTGCCTCCGGGCGATTGGCGAGTTACGGTCTTCGACCAGTGGAACGACCTGCTGGTGGATGGTCTTTCCACGCCTATCGGGATCGCCGGTGGCGGACAAACTATCAATATGGGTGATGTTGCGTCGACCCAGTGGCAGACCAACCTCTATACCCGTACCTTCATTGATGACAATAAGGACGGCATCTCGCAGACCAGTGAGGCGGGAATTCCATTCGCCAACGTTGCCGTAAGGTTGCGCGACGGCAGCCTGGAAAACCTGTTGGTCACAGACTTCACCGGTACTGCCAACTTCAACGAGACGTTCCCGCTGTTCAGTTGGTACACGGTGGAAACTGATGTGACCCGGTACAAGAACACCGGCACGCACGTGGTGTATGACGTTGGCGGTCCTGCCGATGGATCTGCGGCCTGCGGTACGGTGGGCTATCCGCCATGCGGCACCTCTACAATAGGGAAGTTCCTGGCGAATACGGCGGAAATCATTTCCGTGCCGTCAAACCTGCGCGTACCGGGCTCGGTCTATTGCGCGGGAGCTGACTGCACAGGCAAGTCGATTCAGAATGGTTCCGCCACCAGCGATGCTCCCAGCTCTTGCACGACTACGGCGGCCTCGGGTACCACTCCGCCACTGACTACCTGCTCGACCCAACTGTCTTCGGGCCGCATTGATAACCCGTGGACCGGAGGAGTTGAGGGATGGCAGGGCTTCCCGGGCCAGAACAACTTCCTCGAATTCGGCAAGGAGCCTTACGTTCCCGGAGAAAATGGCGGGATCAAGGGCCATGTCATCTATGCGTCAACTCGACCGTTTGACGATCCGATGATGCTCGTTCAGACGCAGTGGGAGCCTCTGGTTCCGAACGTTACCATCAATCTGTACCAGGAAGGTTTTGCTTCGGACGGCCTCACTCCCACCTTGAAGCTTGTGGATACTACGAAGACCAGCAGCTTCGACGATTACGCGCAGGGCTTCAGAGCCGATGGCGTCACTCCCAACATGAACTGCCCGGGCCAGGGTGCGAGCAGTGGTGCAATTCCCGACCTGTTCTACTTCTCGCTGTATAACCAGCCTGAGTATCTCAACCTCTACAATTCCCTGCATGGTGGCCCGGCAATCACCGCGCTGCCTAACAATTCCCAGTTCAAGTGCTATGACGGCATGCACAACTGGAACCAACTCCAGCCGGCGCCATACGACGGCATGTATAAGTTCCCCAGCGTGACTTCGGTCGATGCAAGCGGTAAGCCGAATGGGACGAACTGCACGATCTGCAAAGCGAACAGTGTCACTGCCACGACCTTGCCTACAAGCGATCTGTACTACGGGTTGCCTCAGTTGCCCCCCGGCAAGTATGTGGTCGAGGTCGTTCTGCCCCAGGGCTACGAATTGGTCAAGGAAGAGGATAAGAACATCCTCATCGGTGACAACTTCATCGCTCCGGTGACTCAGGAGTTTGGCGGTCTCGGGAACATCTTTATTCTTCCTGACCAGGCCTCTGTGGCTGCTTCTCAGCAGTACCCCGGCGCTGGTTACAACCCAAACAATGCCCAGAATTCCACCACCAGCCTGGGGACCACGCCGCAGGAAGGCATTGTCCCAGGCTTCATTCCTGAACCCGTCTGGCCGTGCGTTGGCGAGGCCCGCGTCGTTCCCGACTACATCAGCCTCTATCCGCAATCGAAGCAGGTAGCACCGTTTGCCGGAGCTACCCGCAATCTGTGCGATCGCAAAGAAGTGACCTTGGGTGACCAGATGGGTGCGATCGCAAAGTTCTACATCTACACTTCGACGCACATCGCCTCGAAGTTCACCGGAGGCATCACCGACGACTACACGTCGGAGTTCGATCCCTTCTCTCCGCAGTTTGGCGAGAAGTTCTCTCCGCCGGACCTGCCGGTTTCCATCAAGGATTGGGCTGGCAACGAAATCTCACGCGTCTATGCCGATCACTGGGGAACCTACGACGGCATGACCTACTCAACCTGGGAAGTCAACCCGCCGAACCCGACCGGGTACTCGCCCACGATGATGGTGCTTTGCATGAACGATCCGGGCCCGATCCCTGGCCCCGGCGGAACGTTGATTACCGATCCTGCATACACGCCAGGCTATAGCCAGTTCTGCTATGAACTGCCGTTTATGCCTGGAACCACGCAGTATCTCGATACTCCTGTCGTGCCGACGTCGGCGTTTGCCGGTGCCGGTTATAACAACGTAGATTGCGCATATCCTGATGCGACGCCTGCCATCGCGGAGGTCGATGGTGACGGAGTTGGACCTTGGGTGAGCGCCGCAGGGCACACCCTCACGATCACGGCTCTTGGCGATCAGATGGTTCCGAATAACGCTTACTCAGGACCATCCGCCACAACCGCGCCATTCAACCAGAAGACCATCACCCGTCATTACGGCTTCGGCGGTTCGCAGGGAAGCGGCAGCGTAACCATCGGCGGCGTCCCTGCTTCGGTCAAGAGCTGGAGTGACGGCTCCATCACGGTAACGGTGCCCTCTGGCGTGCCGACCTGCGCGGTTCAGCAGCAGGCGCAGTACGTTCCTGCCGGTACAACTTCCGCGGAGTGCGGCCAGTTGGTCATCATGGCAGGAAATGGCAAGCAGTCCATCGATACCATTACCGTCACGATCGGCGGCAAAGCTCCAGCCCACGTCGCGGCCTCGGCTTCCATCCAGAGTGCGATTGATGCCGCGGCTCCTGGCGACTTGATCATCGTGGATCCGACTTGCAATGCGTCTACTGGCTCCGTTTCATGCGAGACGAGCACCGGCTCGAATAACCCGCTCGTGACCGGAAAAACCACTGCGGCCCACTCTGAACTGTTGCTGATGTGGAAGCCTGTCCGGCTGCAGGGCGTCGGCGCGGCCTCGAGCATTATCAATGCGAACACTCAACCAGCGGGCAAGCTAGATGCCTGGCGCCAACATGTGAATTGCCTGTTCGGTTTAAGCGAACAGGGAACACCGCTATCCGCAACCAATCCGTATGATCCGACGGGAGCGGCGAGCTGCCCAGCAACCGGCTGGAACTACTTCAACAAGTACGATGGGTCGAATGCCCAGGTAGATCCGCTGCCGGCAGAAGCCGTCATCGGATGGGACGCTTCAGTCAATGGAAACCTGGCACAGTTGTTACAAGAGCCGTCGCTGATGGGAGCGCTCGAAGGCGCAGGAATTACCGTACTGGCTAAGGGCGTCAACTTCCCCAAAGGTGGTTTTGTGGGACAGGTTGAAGGGACATTCCCGGCCGGTACGACCCTGCTCACCGGTCGTAACGTCAACTTCGGTAGCGGTGCATATCAGACAGGCGATTCGAATCCGCTCTGTCACACAAGCACTGGGCGCAATGGCAATACCACTAACCCATTCCCGAGTAACTTCTCGTGCAACCCATCCAGCATCGACGGGTTGGGACTCACGGACAGTTCCCAGGGCGGCGGAGCCATATTCGTTCACGCCTGGGCGCATAATCTGCAGATTGCCAACAACCGGATCTACAGCAATGCAGGGACCCTCTCTGGCGGCATCAACGTTGGCCAGGGTGAGTTTGCTCCGGAACAGATTCAGGGCGCTGCTACGCTGTTGGACCCCGGCTCCTGCGTCACTGCAAACAACGGTCAGATCCCAAGCGGGGCGCAGTTGCCCTATTGCGCAAACCTGAACGTTAACATCCACAACAACAACGTTTCGTTGAACTCCTCAACCGGTGACGAGTTGTTCTCCGGTACACCCGCGGGGGCTGGCGGCGTCAGTATCTGCAGCGGCGCCGACTACTACAAGTTCAACTACAACTGGGTTTGCGGCAACCTGAGCAGCGGAGATGGTGGCGGCGTCGCGCACATGGGATTCAGCTACAACGGCGACATCGAACATAACTCTGTCCTCTTCAACCAGAGCCTCAACCCGACCATCCCGGCCAACGGTGGCGGCCTGCTCGTCATGGGCACGCCTGACATCGCTCCGCCATGCGGTGCAACGACAGATCAGGATTGCACGAGCGCCCCCGGCACGGTTCTTCCCAGCGACGGCGTCGGTCCGAACCTGGTCATCAATGCCAACCTGATCATGGGTAACGCAGCAGAATCCGGCAGCGGCGGCGGCCTGCGTATGCAGAGCGTCAACGGTTCGGATGTGCTCGCTTTCCCGAGAACACCTTCGCAGTGGTACGCGCCAACGGTGACCAACAACATCATCGCTGACAACGTTGCAGGCTGGGACGGTGCGGGAATCTCGCTGCTCGACGCTCTGAGTGTAAACATCGTAAACAACACGATTGTGTCGAACTCGACCACGGCGTCGGCCGGAGTCCTGTTCACTACGATCGGTGCGCCCTTGGCCAGTTCGGAGGGAACTAACTGCATCATCGGCACCGAAACCTCATGCCCACAAGTCTCCGGGCTGGTGAGCGTCCAGAACAGTTCAGTGTTGCATGCAAACCTGCCTGCCACCGTGACCTGCCCTGCGGGCCACTACCAGGGTACAACCGCAACCAACGGAACTTGTAAGACTTACTCGTATCCGTTGTTGTTAAACAATATCTTCTGGCAGAACAGTGCATACTACATCGGCGTGGGCGCTCTCAGCGCGCAATACCAGCAGAATGTAGTCTTGCTCTATAATGCCTTCACCTCAACGCTGGCTCCGAGCCAGCCTCAGGCCGACGCTACCACGCCAAATGGTAGCGGCGTGATCATCACGGGAGGCACCGGAGCCTGCGTAGCCGCCAACTATTGGGATATCGGAGTGCGTGGCGACATGACTGTCAATGGTCATGAATCCAATGTCACCCTGAGCCCGTATTACTCAGTGCTGACTCCGGGAAGCACTGGCTATAGCGCTACCAACACCTCGAACCCGCCGACGTTTGTCAGCCAGTACTGCGACGGATCAAGGCAGCCACCCGAACTTGGGTCGTCTGGATGGGCGGTGCCGCCGGGCATTTCCGACGCCACCGTGCCGAATCCCATCTTCAACCTGCAGCCTGTTGCCACCGTTGACGAAGGTAACAACTGGATCAACATGCGCTGGGGTCCGCTGTCTATGCTGAACCCGGTCACCAATACGATCCTCGGCAACTACGCACTGACAGCTGGAATCGATACGGTCCCAGCGACATCGCCACACCCAGCCACGGACTTCTTCGGAAATCCGAGGCCGACAACTGGAAACTCCGACCCGGGCGCGGTCGAGTTCGTACCGCCAGCCTTCGCCGTCGTAAAGGTTACGCCCACTTCGCTGGCCTTCGGTAGCGTCCTGGACGGAACCACCAGCGCGGCACAACCACTGACTGTGTCTAACACGGGTGGGGCCTCCTTCACAGGGATCGGCGTGGTTGTTACAGCGCCGTTCTCCAGAGCGGGTGGAACCTGCGGCGCAACCTTGACCGCCGGTAACACCTGCACCATCAACGTGACGTTTACCCCAACGGTAGCTGGTGCTGACACAGGTACGGTTACCATTTCCGGCAACGTTACCGTCACCGGATCGCCAGTAGCACTGACTGGCACGGGAGTGGCGCCAACATTCACCGCAACCGTGTCCCCGAGTCCGCTTGCCTTTGGTAACTGGGCAACCGGAACAACCAGCAACTCGCTCACTCTGACGGTGACCAACACGGGCAATTCAGCGCTCGCCGGCGGCACCTTCACCTTCGGTGGCGGCACACCACAGCCGTTCTCGCGGCCTGCTGGAACAGCGGGCGGAACCTGCGGCGCGACGTTAGCAGTCGGCGCGACGTGCACCTATAACGTGAGGTTTGCACCGACAACGGCAGGTGCTGTCAGCAGAACTCTGACAGCTGCCTATACGGGTGCTACCGTCACACCAACCCCAGTTACGTTAACCGGTACGGGGGTCGCGACACGGGCCACAGTTTCCATCGTGCCGAACCCGCTCACGATCACACTTGCATCCGGGACGCAGTCTGGATCGGGGACCGTCACACTTACGAATACTGCGGCGCCCGGAGGATCGAGTGTCGCAGTGACGAACGTAGCAGTCTCAGGTGCTGGACTTATCTGGGCCTTCACGAAGGGCACGGATAACTGCACGGGGACGAACCTTGCGCCGGGAGCCAGTTGCACGGTGCAGGCCACCTTCAGCCGCATTCTCTCCGTAGGTACGCACACGGGGAGCATCACCTTCACCGACACCGCGACGGGATCTCCGCAAAGTGGTGTCTTAACGGGGGTCGCTCACTGATCGTAAGTTGAGCAAAAAAATGAGAGATGCTGCTCTCGGAGTTATCCGAGAGCAGCATCTCATCTTTAGCAGAGCTGAAGGACCGTCAGTAACAATCTGAGGTAGGAAAAGGCTATGAAAATACATCGCACCCTCTGTTTGTGCGTTGCCGTCGTGATGCCACAACTGGCAAATGCCGAACTCCCGTTCCCGAATGAAGTATTCGCGAAGTTCGAAGGAACTCTCGATTTCTGCGCCCAGGTAAATCCGAAGGACGTGCAGGTGTACGAGAAGGAGAAGAAACTGCTGTTGCAGGGCGCCCCCGAAAAAGACGCCGCAGAAGCGCGCAATACGCAAGAGTACAAAGACGCCTATGAGTCGACAAAAAACGAACTCGGCCAGTTGCCAAAAAATAAAGCTTTGGAAGTGTGCACGGCATCTCTGGAAGGTACCAAGTAGGTTGTTCGTTCTGCATGGGGGAATGCCAGATGTTCAAGAAGTTATCAGTTGCCACTTGGCTCATGTCTCTGTCGGCTGTGTTTGTCGGCAGTATCATCGTTTCCACCGCTCGTGCGCAGTCAACCCCGGGACAGAACGCCGCCGCCCCAGTCGTGAAGCCGGTGGTAGCTTCGACTCCCTATCGAAACCAACCCAATCGGATCGCAAGTCGAGAAGCGGCGATCTTTGAAGCTGTCTGGGGCATTGAAGCACCCAGCGTCAAAGCGGTGGAATCGGGAGTGCTTCTTCGTTTCAGCTATCGCGTTCTGGACCCGGAGAAGGCAAAGGCTCTGAACGACAAGAAGCTCAATCCCACCCTGGTAAACCCGGAGAAAGGGATCAGCCTGGTGGTGCCGTCGATGGAGAAGGTGGGGCAATTGCGCCAGGCTCCTCAGAAAATCGATGCCGGAAAATCCTATTGGATGGCGTTCTCCAATAGCGGCCGCTTGATCAAGCCCGGAGACCGCGTGGACATAGTGATTGGTAATTTTCACGCGCGCGGACTACTGGTTGAATAACAATCTCGCAAGGCTTCACTTCCACTCGCCCTCCCGCACGACGGGGCGGAATTAAGAGATCGGCAAAATACCCATGACCTTCAGGAAATCACTCATGAGCAGAAATCGAATTGCGAACGCAGTGGCCGTTGCATCTGGATTCGTTCTTTTATGCGTGGCTCCCACGCTGGCTCAGGCGCACAGCGCTCTGCCCGTTGCGGTGCAGAGTCAGAGTATGGCCCGGCCGGGCACCCAACCGAAGAAAGACGCTTACCCTCTGAACGATTTTGCCGGACTGAATTATACCGATGCGCAGAAGGTAGAAATGGACAAGATCCATCGCGATATGGAATCGCGCAAGTCCATGGTCGCGAAAGATCAGAAGCTCACGTCAGACCAGAAGGACGCCATGCTCCTGGGCTACACCCGTATGGAATACGTGCAGGACTACAAAGTGCTGTTACCTGATCAACAGAAACTGGTTCGCCAGCGGCTGCTTGCGCGCAAAGCGTCGAGCCAGCCAGGGCAGAAGCCCCCTTCACGAAATTAGCGAAACTGCTCCTTAAGGGATCAGCCAGATTCGTCCAGGAAAGGACTACAAAATGTTTCGAAAGCTAGTAGCAGTTACCTTTACCTTCGCTCTTGCCGTTTCAGCCGCCGGAGCCGCGGACACGACCTCGCCGCGGCCCAACATTTCGGCTGCCGAGATTGTTAACAAGAACGTTGCGGCCCGGGGTGGGCTGCAGGCGTGGCGCGCAGTTCAGTCCATATCAATGGAGGGAAAACTGGGGGCAGGTGGAGATCAACGGGCTCGTCTTCCGGAACCCATGCCGGGTAAGAGGATGCGTGCTACGCCCACCGATCCGCGCCCGAAGGAGGAGGTTCAGTTGCCCTTCGTTATGGAAATGCAGCGCCCGCGCAAACAACGGTTTGAGCTGCTCTTTAGCGGCAAGACGGCACTCCAGGTTTATGACGGCAGCAATGGCTGGAAGCTGAGGCCATACCTGAACAGGATGGAGATCGAGCCGTTTTCAGCGGATGAACTAAAAGCGTCGTCCATGCAGCCGGACCTTGATGGGTACCTCGTCGACTACGCTTCCAAGGGGACCCAGGTTGCTTTAGACGGCATGGAAAAGGTCGGGGACCGGGAGACTTATAAGCTGAAGTTGACATTGAGTAACGGCCAGTCTCTTCATGTCTGGATTGATGCACAGACCTACCTGGAGGCGAAGATTGAAGGGACACCGCGGCGACTGGACGGAGTCGCTCACCCTGTGGAGATCTACTACCGTGACTATCGCCCCGTAGACGGACTTCAAATTCCATTCGTCCTCGAAACCAGGGTTGTCCCGGTTGCAGGGCAGGGGCATTCGATGTCCTCTGCGTTTCCGGCCGAGAAGATTGCCCTCGACAAAGTCGTAGTGAATCCCAAACTTGACGCGTCAGTCTTTACGAAACCGGTGGTGCGCGACGGACCGAGTAATAAGTGAACTTCGTCGGTTGAGGGCGGATGAATGTTGGCGAGTTTGGCATGGCTTCTTGGCAGCGCGCACGGAGCCATGCCAATTCTCTCGAAATCAAGTATCACGAGGAATTAGTGGGCTGCGATGGTGAAACCAAAAGTGCTGCTACCCACATCAAAGTCGAACTAAGAGGTGCTCTGAACCGGACGATGTTTTGCTCGGAGGCGGTGCATGTTTCGAAACCACAGGTAAGCCCTCATCTCTTGCAAGTCTAACTGCCACGCATTGAGCCTTGGGAATAGTAATTGTCAAGGCGGAGGGTTCAATCCAATGAGGAAAGCAATCTACGCGCTGCTTGTGGCAGGACTGATGATCTTCTCCTACGTGGAAGGGAGGCAGCGCACTTCGCGTCCCGCGGAAGCTGCTCCAGAGGCGCGTCGCGTGCTGTACTATGTAGATCCCATGCACCCTGCTTACAAGTCTGATAAGCCGGGCACCGCCCCTGACTGCGGCATGAAACTAGAGCCGGTGTATGCTGACGCAGGCGGGGCAGGGCCCTCTTCTCAGGACGGCTTGATTCACATCAGTTCTGAAAAACAGCAATTGATAGGTGTACGTGTGGTGCCAGTGGAGGTTTCATCCGGTACGCGTGAGTTGCGCCTGACAGGGCGCGTCGCCGTCGATGAAACTCGCATGTATCGAGTGAACTCAGGAGCGGAAGGGTGGATTGAGCAGACCTTTGGTGACTCCGTTGGGACGCAGGTAAAAAAAGGGCAGCGGCTCGCGTCATTCTATTCGAGAGAATTGTGGACAGCCGAACAGAGCTATCTATCCGGAACCTATGGAACGACTCCCTCCAGAGAGGCTGGGCAGTCGAACCCAGCATCCGTTGACCGCCTTCGCAACCTGGGCGTGAGCGACGAGCAGATCAAAGAGCTCTCCAAGCAGCGGCAGGCCTCCACCGAGGCATACGTCGCGTCCCCTTCCGATGGATTTATCATGACGCGGAATATTTCAACGGGAGAGAAGTTCGACCGCGGCATGGAGTTTTATCGCATCGCCGACCTTAGCCATGTCTGGATACTGGCGGATGTGTTTGAGGATGACACGCAGACTTATCGGCCAGGAATGATGGCAACGGTTACTTTGCCTCAGGGAAAAAAGCTGCGTGCGCGGGTCAGTGATGTACTGCCTCAGATTGATCCGACGACGCGAACCTTTAAGCTGCGCTTTGAAGCGGATAACCCAGGTTTTGTTCTCCGACCCGAAATGTTCGTAGACGTTCATCTGTCGGTTCGTCTGCCTGCTGGCTTAAGCGTTTCTGCAGATGCATTGGTTGACTCAGGACTTACCAAGCGGGTGTATGTCGAAAGCGAGCCCGGAGTCTTCGAGGCCCGGAATGTGGAGACCGGTTGGCGTCTGGGTGATCGTATACAGGTTCTTCGCGGTCTGCATGCGGGCGAACGCGTGGTCAGCGCAGGCACATTCTTGTTGGATTCCGAAAGTAAACTTGCTAGCTCGGAGATGAGTCATTCTGACGCGCCTGCATCGGCGATACCGAATGACGCAAAGCCGGAGCCCATGCGAGAAGTTGCGCCTTCAGTCAAGCAGATCAGCGCGCCTGGCGACACAACACTTGATCCCAAGTGCGGAATGCAAATCGGGCGCTCCAAGGCTGCTGCGGCAGGGAATTCGCTTGCTTATGGAGGCAAGGCCTACTACTTCTGCTCCCGCGCCTGCAAGGATGAGTTCGAGAAGAATCCTGAAAAGTATATTGCCACCGAACGGGCCATGGCGGGAGCAGGGCGATGATCAATCGTATCATCGACTTTTCGGTACAGAACAAGTTCGTTGTGTTTGTGGTGACGCTGGGCGCCTGCGTGGCGGGGTGGTGGTCGATGATGCACACACCACTGGATGCCATGCCGGATTTGAGCGACACCCAGGTGATTGTCTATTCACAGTGGGACCGCAGTCCCGACATCATTGAGCATCAAGTAACTTATCCAATTGTGACTGCAATGCTAGGGGCACCGCACGTGAAGGCCGTGCGTGGCTTTTCCGATTTCGGTTACTCGTTTGTCTATGTCATTTTTGAAGACAACACCGACCTTTACTGGGCCAGGTCGCGCACGCAGGAATATCTCTCCGGTGTTCTTCCGCGGCTGCCACAAGGTGTGAAGACCGAACTCGGACCGGATGCAACGAGCCTGGGGTGGGTTTTTCAATACGCGCTGGTAGACACCTCAGGAAAGAACAACCTTGCTGATCTCCGGTCATATCAGGACTGGTATCTGCGGTATTACCTGAAGTCGGTGCCAGGAGTGGCTGATGTCGCGGTGGTCGGCGGATTCGGGAAGCAGTATCAGGTAAATCTCGATCCCGGCCGTCTGCAGGCATATGGCATTCCTATTACCCGAGTTGTCGAAGCCATTCGCGGAGGTAACAACGACGTCGGCGGGCGGTTGCTTGAGTTCGGTGGGACTGAATACATGGTTCGCGGCTTGGGTTATGCGAAATCCATCGCCGACTTCGAGAACATTGTTCTCACCGCGAGTGAAAACGGTACCGCCATTCGAATAAAAGATGTGGGTCAGGTAGTGATAGGGCCTGAACTGCGTCGAGGGGTCGCGGACCTGGACGGCACAGGCGATGTCGTTTCTGGCATTGTGTTGATGCGCAATGGTGAAAACGCCCTTGCCGTGATTGATCGCGTCAAGCAAAAGCTGCGCGAGATTGAGCCTGGGCTGCCGGAAGGTGTGAAGGTCGTACCCATCTATGACCGCTCTCAGCTTATTCACCGCGCAATCGGGAACGTGAAGCAGACCATCTTGGAAATTGTCGTCACGGTCGTGCTGATCATCCTTGTCTTCTTGTGGCATCCCCCAAGCGCCGCAATCCCAATTGTGACGATTCCTGTTGCTCTGCTGCTGGCCTTTATTCCGTTCCGGATGCTTGGCATAAGCGCCAATATCATGTCGCTCTCAGGAATTGCCATCGCATTCGGAGAACTCGTCGACGCTTCCATCGTCGTGGTAGAGCAGACGCACAAGAAGCTCGAGGTCTGGCAAAGGGAGGGCAGTAAGGCAGATGGAAAGGACGTAGTACTTAGCGCAATCAAGCAAGTCGCTGGCCCAACTTTCTTTGCATTGCTGGTATTGGCCGTCTCCTTCTTGCCGGTGCTCACCTTGGAAGCGCAGGAGGGCAGAATGTTCAAGCCCCTCGCTTACACCAAGACGCTGGCAATGTTGATAGCGGCCGTACTCGCAATTACTCTGGACCCTGCGTTGCGGATGTGGCTGACTAACCTGAAGCCGTTTGAGTTTCAGCCGCGGTGGCTTTGCAGAATCGTCAACGCGCTCCTGATTGGCAAGATTCGCTCTGAGGACAGGCATCCCATCAGCCGCATCCTGATGCGCGCCTATGAGCCGGTTGTTCGCTGGACCTTGCGATGGAAGTGGGCGGTGCTCTCTGCGGCTGTGGCATTGGTCGTCGTAACCATTCCGGTCTTCCGCGGGCTTGGTTCGGAGTTTATGCCACCACTCGACGAGGGTGCGATTTTGTATATGCCTTCAACGATGCCAGGCATTTCCATCGGCGAAGCACAGAAACTTTTGCAGATTACCGATCGAATTCTGAAGCAGTTTCCCGAGGTCGACCGCGTGCTGGGCAAAGCCGGACGCGCGGAGACCTCCACTGATCCCGCGCCGTTGTCGATGCTGGAAACCGTCATAACCCTGAAACCAAGATCTGAGTGGCGGCATGTGGAGACCTGGTATTCCTCGTGGGCTCCAGGGTGGGCACGGCAGATCTTCCGTCACATCACGCCTGACACGATTTCGACTGAGCAGCTGGTAGAACAAATGAACACTGCGGTAAAGCTGCCGGGTGTGTCCAATGCGTGGACGATGCCGATCAAGGGTCGCATCGACATGCTGACTACCGGGATTCGGACTCCGGTTGGGCTCAAAATCACTGGCGCCGATCTGAACAAAATTCAGGAAATCGGGACCAAGGTGAAATCCCTGTTGCCCGCAGTCAGGGGCACGCGGAGTGTATTTGCGGAGCGCACCGGGGATGGCTACTTCCTCGACTTCAAGTGGAAGCGCGAAGAACTCGCGCGCTATGGCATAAGCATCGACGACGCACAGATGGCGGTGCAGAACGCTATCGGTGGCGAAGATGTCAGTACGGTTGTCATCGGGCCCGAACGGTATCCGGTGAACGTACGGTACAAGCGTGATTTTCGAAGCGATCCTACATCGCTAGGCCGTGTGTTGGTTCCTGCCGGAGGGAAGCGGCAATTGGCGTTGTCCGAGCTGGCGGATGTCAGTGCCAGCAGTGGCCCCTCAATGATTCGCAACGAGAACGGTCTGCTCTCCGGCTATGTTTACGTTGATGTATCCGGACGCGATCCAGCAAGCTACGTGAGTGAAGCTGAAGCCCTGTTGCGTACCAATCTAAAGCTGCCTGCCGGATATGCGATCTCGTGGAGCGGTCAGTACGAGGCAATGCAACGTGTGCAGCGTCGCTTGTACGTGATTCTGCCGCTAACGTGTGTACTGGTCCTGCTGCTGCTCTACATGAATACCCGCTCAGTGGTGAAAACGTTGATTGTGCTGCTCGCGGTTCCGTTCTCTGCGGTCGGTGCGGTCTGGTTCCTGTCCCTGGGTGGTTACAACATGAGTATCGGGGTATGGGTAGGAATCATAGCCCTGCTGGGCGTCGATGCGGAGACTGGTGTCTTCATGTTGCTATATCTTGATCTCGCATACGACGAGGCGTTGCGGCACGGCCGGATGAACACGCTGGCCGATTTGCACGAGGCCATCGTGCAGGGAGCGGCAAAACGTTTGCGCCCAAAATTCATGACCTTCTTGACGATGTGCCTGGGCCTGATCCCAATCCTGTGGGCCACGGGCACGGGCTCGGACGTGATGAAGCGTATTGCGGCACCGATGGTTGGCGGTATTTTCACGTCGTTCCTGCTTGAGCTGCTTGTGTATCCGGCGATCTACGAAGTGTGGAAATGGCACAGCCTGCGGAAGAAGCAAGTCGTTGCAGAGGGAGTGCCCACGATGTCAGGAGAGCTGGCCGCTGCAAACCTGCCAGCCTTATCGAGCTGAACGATAGACGAAAGAGTCAGGTTTTCCCGCGCCGCCGCCTGCGACGACAATATGTGGGGTAATAACGATGACCAGTTCATCGTCACGTACCTGTTTTGTAGGACTGGTAAATATGCTTCCAAGCCCGGGGATGGCCGACACACCGGCCCACCCGGAGCGGGCGACCGATGTGCTCTCCATCAGATTGCCGGCCGCGACAATGGGCTCACCATTATTAGTGCTAACGAATCCGTTGAACTCGCTGTTCAGAATAACTGGATCCCCGTTCGGGCTCATTGGGCCCAAGGCACTTAGCTGTAACTCGAGTTGTATACCAACCGTGCCATCACGATGAATGCTGGGCGTGGCTTTCAAGCTGAGACCCACATCCACATAGGTGAACGTGGGAAGCGGAAGCTGAAAAGTCGTACTGCTTACAACCGAAGAGAACGATGAAGTCAGAATCGGATATCGTTCCCCGATTTTAAAGACCGTTGGCTCGCCTTGTGTGGCACGCAAAGTGACGGAATCAATCGTCCGTATGTTCGAATCGCTTTGAGAGACGCCGAAGCTCGTGGACGGAATTGCCAGAGCCAATTGCCTGGTCCCGATACTAAGATTACCCAACGTGGCGGCGCCTTGCTGCACCAATGAATTCGCAATCAATGAGGCTGCAGCAGCAGTCGGAATATAGAAGACTTGAAACTGAGTGGGGACCGTGACTCCGAATGAGCGTGTGAAGCTGTCAGAGACCTGGAAAATCTCCACGCTCAGTAACACCTGAGGTTGTTGCTCCTTCAACTCCGCCACAATGCGCGAGACTGCGTTGATCGTCTCCTGATCAGCACGAACCGACATGCTGTTCAGGTTGAGATCAGTGGTGACAGAACGAAGCTCAAATACTGTGCGCAGCGCATTCACAATGTCACTTAGCGCTTGCGAGCTAATCGAATCAGAGAAATAGAAGGTGCGTTCAATACTGCGCTCAAGGCTGCGTCTGTTTGCTTCAGTGTCAGCCGCAAACAGTGCCTGGTGCACCGAAAATGGTGTGAAGAATGTCCCCGTGAGTTGTGTCAGACTCTTCATTGCCGTGGGCCAGTTCGCACCGTCCAGGTCAAGCCTGACTTGTTGGTTCTTGACTGTCTCGTCGATGGCGGCCGTTATTCCGAACGCCAGGCAGACCTGCGTAATGACATCTTTAGAGTTTCCTCCGAGATGAAAACTGAGGGGAGCTGACTTGGGCTTCAGCTCGACCCCTTTCAGATCAGGTTCCTCGATGCCCGTATCCATGGGGACAGGCGTAGGCGGTAGCGATTGCTGAAGTTGCTGGAGAGCGAACGCATTCTTCGGATCAAGTTCGAGCGCCTCCTCGAACTTCCCAATCGCATCCACCCGATTACCGGCAGCAAGCGCAAGGTTGCCGAGGTGTATATCGTCTTGCGCAAGTTTCTGTCGCGCGGTAGTCAGCACATTCTTGTATTGGACATTGCCGGGCGCCAACTGAACCGCAGACTCGAGGCGTGCTAAAGCCTCGCGGGTATGGGAGAGCCCAAGCAACTTAACGGCCTCTCGAAACTCGCGCGCAGCGGGACCTTTCTCATCTGGAGTAGTTTGCTGCGCCGCCACTTCTCCTGCAGAGTTGTGTGGTGATGCGCCGGGCAGAGGCGCGCTCTGCTGTGCGCTTGCGAGCAGCGTAACTGCGGACAGCAGCGGAATGACCCATTGACTTCGCATGGACTCCCGAAAAAAGCTATGGCCGAACTGCTTCGAAACGATCCACTCGTGAGCCCAACTAAATTGTTTGCTCAGTTCGGACGCATTGCACTGACCCTCGATAGATCATCCGCGAAAAGGAATCAGTAAGCCTCGGAGTGAATGGTCCATGTTCATCTCTTCTCCACGTGAGTGGTCGCGATCGTGGCGACATTACCCGGTGCCGAAGTTGTCGGTTCCGGCGTTGGATGTGTTGACGCGGCGCTCTCAGCAGTGGTGCCTGGTTTTCCTGCGAGCGCCTTAACGTGCTCGGCATGGCTCTTGGATGTTGATTTGTAATCGTGTGGCGTTGCTACATAGCAAGCTAACGTCAATCGCGGTTCAACCTCTGGTACGGACGCGTTGCTGGCGTAGAGCAATCCGCTTTGCTTGCCATGAAAACTGCCGGCATCGTCAAACAGCAACTTGCTGGAAACGCCCTCCCATGATTCGTCGCAATCCTCGTCACGCTTCATGCGAAATGTGTGCGTAAGTGAGTAGTCGAAAAACCATTTTGGCAGCCGCGGTTCTCTCTGGTCGAACCGGTACGAGAGTTTGATTAGTTCCTTACCGCCGTGCTTGCCACCGGTTTCGACCTCGAAGATGTAGGACTCGTAGTTGAGTCCGAAAGTTGAAAGTGCTTCAAGGGGCACTTTGGCGACAATATGTCCGCTCATAACCTTGCGCTCTGCGCTCGCAGTGCGCAGCCCTCTTGCCTCCCCCCGCGGGACAGCAATGCCCAGGCTCAAAGTCAAAAGAAGAACTAAACGACTTACAGAATTAGACATGGAGTTCTCTCCTGACGCGAGCATGTTGGAATGCACAGCAGGCACTTTCGTCAGCTTAGGATAGATGAGGGGACGGGGAGTTCTGGTTGCATTCTGTAAGGTGTCTGAGTCCCCAAGGGCCCAAATTAACTGTTTCCCGACTACGGCCGCGGGGTCGTCAATATGGGCGGATACTCACCTAAGGCTCGACGCTCGACGAGATCGGGCCTGAGTCCGCTTCTCCTGGTTGAAACCGGCTTTGTGGCGCACAGTCGATTGTCAGTGCGTCGATCAGTTTGTCGTTTTTGGCGGACCCGAGAAGCCGCTAGCCGTGCGCAGCGCGTCTGCGTCCATGAGCTTGCCGCCCATCATCACGGTGCGAGTGTTTCTCAGGTCACCGATACGGTGGGATGGGTCTCCTTCAACAAGCACGAGGTCTGCCACCTTGCCGACCTCGATAGAGCCGGTGCTCTTGTCTACCTTCACTACGCGCGCGGGGGCGATGGTTGCGGACGCGAGCGCCTCCTCTGGCGTGAAGCCTGCGGCGACATAGAGTTCCAACTCGCGGACGAGTTCCAGCCCGGAACCGTCGGTTCCGGCGATGATCGTTACTCCTGACTTGTGCATGAGGGCGACCAGGTCCGACAGCTTCGCAAAGCTCTTGCGATAATCCGCCCGGGTCAAATCTTTGGGAACGGCGAAACCGCCCTGGCGGAAACCGCGCTCGGTGGCCGGAGGAAGCGTGCCGACATAAGGCGCATATGCAGGAGAGAGATCACCATTTTCCGGCACGAACAACGACTCGGCCACAACAAGTGTGGGATCGGAAACAATGTTGTGCGCGGCCATGGTGGCGACCAACGGCTTGATCGGCGGCGCACTCAGATCGACATCCTTTGCGTAACGGCCGGTGCCTTCAAAGCGGTTGATGCCATTCGAAGTGGCAACCACCTTATCCGGCATCGCTTCCATCATTACGAAGTAGATGTGCGTCAGCTCGTCATATCCTGCCGCAATCGCCTCGGACGGACGCATGCCAGCCGGAACGTGTCCATGAACGTGGAGTCCAAGTTTGTGCGCTTCTGCCGCGGCCGGAGCGACCCACGCAGGATTGTATGAGCCGTATATCTTAATTCCGGTAAAACCCTCGGCTTTGGCCTTCTGCACGGCGGCAACCGCTCCTCCCGGAGAAGTAACAACGGTGCCAAACTGCGCAGTATTCGGACCCTTGCCGTCGATCAGCATGGAGGGGTAAACGTTGGGCGACAGCAGGTCGCCCTTGGCACGGCGCTGCGCACGAGCCAGCGTCAGCGGGACGTTGTTGCCAGGGTCTCGAGCCGAGGTGATGCCAAGCGACAGCAGAAACGGTCCGCTGAAATCATCACCGATATGTTGGTGTGAATCCCACAGTCCTGGGACCAGCGTCTTTCCTGCGCCATCGAATACTTGTGCGTTCTTGGGCACGGCTACCTTGCCCGCCGGCCCTGCCTTGACGATGATTCCGTGATCAACCAGTATCGTCTGGTCCTCAGCAAAATGCGTTCCGTCGAGAAAGGCGCGGACGTGAGTAAACGCCACCGGGCCCGCAGGAGTCTTGAGCAGGGCCTTCAGCATCTCGGGACTGCGCGCGGCGAGCGCGTCATCCTGTGCTTTATCCAAAGCTAGGAGTTCGCCCTCGTAACCTGTGGGCAAAAGTGCCAGGCCGCCAACGACCCCGAAAAACTTTCCATCCGCCGTGGTCCACAAGGGAACCGGCGAAGGCGCAAGGCCGAAGATCGCCCAGGCAGTTACATTCTTCCTGGCTTCCCCTTTGCCTACTGCCATCTCGGTCAGCCGCTCGGCGTGTGCGCGACCACCCGGCAACAACGGCAGCGATTTGTCTGGCGTTGCGAGCAGGGCCTCGATCAGGAGTTGTGTGCCTCCAGAGATGGTGCCACCTTGTGCTACATAGAACGCGGACGTATAGGCCGCGCTGCCAGCGTCCACCGGACTCTTCCAGGTCGCCTTGCCGCCACTGGCCTGAAAGGTCTCCGCTGCGTCTCCCTGTGGAGTTACGCCGCGCACCACGAGTGTGGAAAGCATCCCGTCCTTGCCGAACTCCGCTTTCTGATCCAGTTCCCAGACTTGTCCGCGCAAGAGAATGCTCTCGCGAGACATCTTGCTGCCGTCCTCGGCGGTCCAGATGAATGCCTTCCCGTTGGTGCCTGCGGTAGACAGAATGGTGAACGTCTGCGCGTTGGCCGCCGGCTTGGCAAGTTGATCGACCGGCACCTGTGCCTGCATCGCGGCGGAACAGAGCAACAACACAGTTACCAACATCGACAAAGATGCGACAAGCTTAGTCATTGCAAGGTTGTATCTGGGCATGGAGCCTCTTCTGGACCGGGTATTTTGGGGCGCAACAGGTGAACGCAACTCTACACGCTCAATTCGATGCAGCAACAAAGGCCGGAGATGCGCCGCGCTTACTCCTGCGCTAGTTCGTGCCCCGCGCGGACCTTGGCTCGGAGACACTTCCATTCAAACTGGATGTTGTGGCGGATGGTTTCGATCTGCTCTTCAGTGAGATGGCGGAAGCGTCCCTGCAGGTCCAGATACTCCTTCACTTCGGTGAAAGAAGGTTCGTGATTGAGCTCATAGCTGCACCCATGCTCGACTTCATAGAGCGGGAAGACGCCGGTTTCCACCGCCAGGCGCGCCAGTCGGATGGAGTTGCGCTCCTCGGACTTATATCCAGTAGGGCAGGAGACCCAGAGGTGTATGAATTTGCATCCGGGAGTTGCCGCCGCCTTTTGCAGCTTGCGGGTGAAGTCTTCCGGGAAAGCGATGGACGCGGTAGCAGCGTAAGGGATTCTGTGTGCCGCCAGAATCTCAACGATGTTCTTCTTAGGTTCGTGCTTGGGAGACGGCCATGGCGTGGTCATGGTCCAGGCACCGTAGGGTGTGGCCGAAGAACGCTGGATGCCCGTGTTCATGTACGCCTCATTGTCATAGCAGACGTAGATGATGTTCTCGTTGCGCTCCACGGCGCCTGAGAGCGACTGCATTCCAATATCGAACGTGCCGCCGTCTCCGGCCCAGACCAGCACGTTGCCGATTTTGCCTTGTGCATCCAGTCCGGCGCGAACTCCGGCGGCGGAGATGGCAGCGGTCTCAAAGGCAACATTCATGACCGGCACTCCGGCGGCGCTGAACGGATATGACCCGAGGCAGACAGCCATGCAGCAGGCCGGAGTTACCACCATCGTCTTCTCGCCGAGCGCCTTCAGCGCAAAGCGCAGCCCCAGCGCAGCTCCACAGCCAGCGCATGCCGAATGCCCGGAGCGCAACAGCTCCTGGTCAGAGAGGTGAAGGTTTCTCGGGTCGTAGACCGCACTCTGAATCGTGTCCATTGCGTCCCTCATAGCACTGCCGTTGCGGGTTCTGTTTCGGCGAGAGTGTCCCACCAGGTGACGGTTTCACCGAGCTTGTTTTGCCATGCCAGGGTGAGCATCTCGCAGATGTCTTCAGGAGTGATGTCGCGCCCGCCGAGCCCGGCGACCACGCCCTTGATGGGCGGCGCTTCGCCGGACGGCAATTCATACAGTGCGGATTTCACTTCCTGGTGATAAATGCCGTGGTGCCCGAAAGAGCAGTCGCGGTCCAGAACCACAACTTGTTTCCGGCCAGCCAACGCACGCCGGAAAGCCTCGGCAGGGAAGGGACGGAAGACGCGCATCCGGACCAACCCGGCGGGAATGCCGCGCTCGCGAAGGGTGTCAATGGCCGCGCGTGCCGTGCTGGCAACCGTGCTGCTGGCAACCAACACCAGCTCCGCACCTTCGGTTTTGTATTCCTCGATCAGCCCATAGTGTCGGCCCGTGAGGCGATTCCACTCGCGGTCCACGTCCAGCCATGTGCCAAGCGCTTTGTCATGCGCGAGAGCTATCTTCTTGCGGAATTCCATGTAGTGGTTTTCGTCAGAGATGGGGTTCATCACGCCGGGACGTTCGAAGCCGAGTTTGTGAGGCACATCGTAGGGGCTGAGGAATGTGTCGACAACGCTCTGTTCGGGAATGTCGAGATCTTCGTAGGTGTGTGAGAGCACGAAGCCGTCGAGCATGACCATGCAGGGCAGCATGACTCGCAGCGAGACCTCGTAGGCCTGCACCACGGTATCGAATACCTCCTGCGCGTTGGAGCAGTAAACCTGCATCCATCCGGTGTCGCGCTGTGAGAGCGAGTCGGTCTGGTCCACCCAGAGATTCCAGCCGGGGCCGAGAGCGCGATTGCAATTGACCATCACGATCGGCAGGCGCGCACCGGCGGCCCAGTGCAACATCTCATGCATCAGGGCGAGGCCGTGCGAGGAACTTGCGGTGAAGACCTTGGCTCCCACGGAAGCCGCTGCGATGCAACCCGCCATGGCGGAGTGTTCCGACTCCACTTTGATGAACTTTGCATCGAGCTGGCCGCTGGTTACAATCTCGGCGAGCTCCTCAATGATGGATGTCTGAGGTGTGATCGGGTATGCCGAAATCACCTGCGGCGCAACCATGCGTACGGCTTGTGAAACCGCGCCATTGCCCTTCAGTACGGTTCTCATCGGCTCACCTCCCCAAGACTCAACGCGCCTCTTGGACACTCTTCCACGCAAATTCCGCAACCCTTGCAATGGGTGGAATCGATTTCAAGACCTCCGCCACCGTGGTCTTTGTGGATTGCAATGTCAGGACACCAGTAATAGCAGTTCATGCAGGTGTTGCAGGTGCCGCAACTGAGGCAGCGGCGTGCTTCGGCAATCGCCGTGTCGAGATCAATGGACGGAATAATCTCGTCAAACGTGGTGGGCAGAAACGTTGGAGCTTTCGAATGGGCCGCCTTTTGAGGCTGCGAAGCGAAGTAGGCAGGGTTCAAGAACTCCGGTCCCGCGACCTGCTCCAGGTTCACCGGGCGCTGCCACAAACCTTGCAGCGCAGGCTTCTCGCGCTCGCGAACTCCGGTTCTCACATAGCCGTCAACAAGGTCGGCGATGCGACGTCCATCACCCATTGCTGCGGTCACCGTGCCATCAGAGGTCGATGCGTCTCCGGCGAGGAAGAACCAGTCGGACTTCCGAACCTCCTGCGGGAGGAAGTCAAGGTCAACGGATTCGCCCGTTGCGTTGATGACTCCCGCAACGGGCAGGCGGAACTCCGAACCGGGGCTTGTAACGGGAGTCCGTCTGCCGGAGGCATCGGGCTCGCCGAGGTGCGTTCTCAAGCATTCAAGCGCGACGATGGCCTCGCCATTGGTCACCACTTTTTTTGGCGCGGCAAGCAACAGAAACTCGACGCCCTCGTGCCTCGCCTCTTGTACCTCGGAGGCGATCGCGGGCATCTCAGCTTCGCTGCGGCGATAGACCACCACGGGCTTCACGCCCAGGCGCAACACCGAGCGAGCTACATCCATGGCCGTGTTGCCGCCGCCGATGACGGCAACCCTTTTGGGCAGTTTGGGAGCGCGGCCTTGCAGGATTTGCTCCAGCAGTTCCACTCCGTTGTGAACGTCGCGATGTTCGGCGCCAGTCAGATTCAGGTTGCGCGACTTATGCAATCCCACCGCAACAATGACGGCGTCAAAGCGGCGGAAGAGAGTGTCTGCGTCGCGGCCGATGCGCGTGTTCTGCGTGAAGGTGACTCCCAGTTGCTGGACTCGCGCGATTTCGCGGTCGAGAATGTTTTTCGGCAGCCGGTAGTCCGGGATGCCGGTGCGGAGGTATCCACCGGGCTGTGGCTTGTCATCGAATACCTCTACCTCGTGGCCGTTCAAGGCCAGGGCATAGGCTGCCGCGATGCCCGCAGGACCTGATCCAATGATTGCGACCTTGCGGCCCGTGCTCGGAGCAGGTTCAATCCCGAGGTCCGCATCGAGCGACCAGTCTCCGAGGAAGCGCTCCAGCGTGTGAACTGAAACGCGATCTCCGCAGTCCTGGCGGTTGCACGGAGCTTCGCAAAAGTGCGGACACACACGGCCCAGCGTGGAGGGCAAGGGGTTGCCCGTGCGCAAAAGCCGCGCGGCGGCCATGATGTCTCCAGCGGCAAGCAGCGCAACCATTTTGGAGATGTCATTGCCGCAGGGGCAGGCCTGCGAACAGGGTGGAAGCTTGTCTTCAAACCGTGGCTCTTGCGACTTCCACGAGCCGGTATTGATCACGGTTGTGGTCTGGTCGGCAAATGCGATTTCAGGCATGTCGGCGAGCGAGCGGGGCTTATGCGTTGACATGATCGGACCTCCGTTCGCAAGCTTTGGCCGAGCGAATCTCTCTTGCGCCTTCCACGGCAGCGGCCACGTTCTCTTCGGCCTTCACAGGAACGGCGTGGCGAATGGCCTCCGCCAGATGGTCGAAACCAGCGAGGCCCTTGAATCCCGTGAGAGCCCCGGCCATGACGGTGTTGACGATGGGTGCAGTGGACGAACCCAGTCCATGTCTGCGACTGATGGATGCGGCGTCGACCGTGCAGATTTCGAATTGCGCAAACTCCTCGAATTCCTCAGGAGCGCGTGGTGTGTTGATCAGAATCCAGCCGCCGGGCTTGAGTCCGGTGAGAATGCTGTTGACACCCAACTGCAGCAGCGTCTGATCAAGAATGAGAATTCCGTCCGGCTCGTAGACCTTGGAGCGAACCGTGATGGGCGAGTGATCCAGGCGCAGAAAAGCCGCCACCGGGGCACCGCGCCGTTCCGAACCAAAGGAAGGAAACGCCTGTACGTGCATGGCCTCACGAAAAGCGGCCTCCGCCAGGATTTGAGAGGCAATCACCGCGCCCTGGCCACCGCGACCATGAATTCTAATCTCGATCACGTTGCACCTTGTTTGAGAAAAGATTATGAGAACTCATCATTATAGGATTCAGTATTAGCTCCACACTGTGATCCACAAACATTGCGCTGGCCAATTCGAGTCGTGGATTGGTGTGCTTGAACACAGAAAAATACCGAAGCGGTGGAAGCATCAGGCAAAGGGCAGAACGGAGCGCAGTCGAGAAGGTGAGCGGCTCAATGCTCGGACCGTGGAAATGCCTGGATCGGCGAGTGCTTTCGATCAGCCGGGCACTGATTCGCCGAGCGTGAAGTGATAAGATCGCCACCAACTCGGGTCCTCTGAAAGCGTGGAATTCTGAAAGACCCAGACGAGTAGCCGACTCAATTCTCAGCGCGCGCTCCTGTGGAGAAAATGACGATTCGTAACTGTTCTTTGGTATGTCTGGGTGCAGCCATCCTGCTGTGTCTTTGCGCAGGCGATGGATTCGCAAACGCAAAAAGTCGTCCCACGCAGAGAGTAAGCGTACTGACGCAGCGTTACGATAACGCCCGCAGCGGTACAAATCTGTCTGAGACCCTCCTGAACACGAAGAACGTAAGCGCGAAGTCGCAAACGTTTGGGAAGCTGTTTTCTGTAGCCGTGGATGGCAATGTCTTCGCCCAGCCTCTATATGCTGCGGATGTGGAGTTCAAGACGGGGCCGCGCCGCGACGTTCTCTATGTGGCGACGGAAAAGAACAACGTTTATGCCGTGGACGCAAATTCCGGCGAGCAGATTTGGGCCGTGAATCTTGGCGCCCCCGTGCCGGCCCTGGACATCACCATCTATGGCCGTGGGCCGCTGCAGATGGGCAATAGCTGGGACTATAAAGACCTGTATCCGGACATCGGAATCACTAGCACGCCGGTGATCGACGTTCGCTCCGGAACGATGTTTGTTGTGGCGAAAACCAAGGAAGGCACGGCCGCAGCGCCGGAATACCGATACCGGTTACACGCCATTGACATGCGAACAGGCAGCGACTCGCAGGCACCCGTTGAGATCGAGGGCGCGGTTTCCGGCTCGGCCATCGACGCGAAAGACCACAAGGTTGTGTTCAATCCCTTTATCCAACTCAATCGTCCTGGGCTTCTTTTGCTGGACGGAAAAGTGTACGTAGCCTTTGGATCGCACGGTGACGCCGGGCCCTTTCATGGGTGGATCTTCGGGTATGAAGCATCGGCCATCCACCAACCTCCCGTCATTTTCTGCTCCACACCAGATGCCGATGGAGAAGCCCAGCCGAATGAACAGCGCGAAACGATTGAATGGAACCGGGGCGGAATCTGGCAATCTGGAAACGGTCTGGCCGCCGATGAACACGGGGCGATCTACTTCGCAACGGGCGATGGCGTTTGGGATGGCCGTCGCAACTTCAGTGACAGCTTCGTCAAAGTGAACGGGAGGCTTGAGGTCCTCGACTGGTTTACTCCTTGGAACCATGAGGAATTGGACAGTCAGGATCTTGATCTCGGCTCAACCGGGACAGTGCTTCTTCCTGGGAACATGATGATTGGCGGCGGAAAAGACGGCAAGCTCTATGTCGTCAGGCGCGATCACCTGGGCCATGTCAGCGAGACCATTCAGAAACAGGAAGACCACATTGTGCAGCAGATCCAGGTGACAAAGCCCCCGGTCAAGGTCACGCCCGTTTGCAGCACATGCTACCGTCATCTGCATGGCTCGCCTGTATTCTGGCCAACTGCGGAAGGCCTGCGCATCTTCATCTGGCCAGAGATGGAAAGCCTGAAGGCCTACAAACTGGTGAATGGAAAATTCGTTGCCGACGGCGAGAGCCATACCTCTGCTCCCATGCCAATGCCCGGTATGCAGACCTCCATGCCGGGTGGAATGCTTGTGCTTTCTTCGAATGCAGACAAAGAAGGAAGTGCGATTGTCTGGTCTTCCATGCCACTCGCCGCGAACGCCAATCGCCAGAATGTTCCTGGCGTCTTGCGCGCCTTTGATGCTTCCAACCTGATGAATGAGCTGTGGAACAGCGAACTGAATCCAGACGACCGCTTGGGCTACTTCGCGAAGTTCTGCCCTCCCACGGTTGTCAACGGAAGGGTGTACATGGCTACCTTCGCCCCGGAGAGCGGTTACCCGGCGGCCATACAGACTGGCCCGGCACACATCGTGGTGTATGGATTATTCGGCAAGTCCGGGCGCAGACCGCCAGTAGAATTCAAAACCTTGGTAACTCCACATAACTAAACGCTCGTTGCAACGCTGCCGACGCACCGGGAGTTGCTGGCGCACGCGGCAGCACTGCGCGCACAGATCCTGTGCGCGCGAGGGTTGGTCGTGATTCGAGCAAACTTTTATCTGGAGTGCAGTGCCGAATCAGGTTCGGAATTACAAAAGTAACTTGTACTCAGCTTTTAATTGAACGTACCGTGATCACTGCCTTTTTTAAGTATTTAATTCTTGGCTCTTATAGGCCGACGGAACGAGCGGATCTATGCGCTGCTCCAATACACATACTGTGTCTCGACATATTTGGCTGGTAATTGTTGCGTTGATGTTGATTCTGGCAGGAACGCTTCCTGCATGCGCACAAGAGTCCAGCCCGGACGCTCTCAGCCTTGAGGAATTGCTGGGTACGAAGGTGTACAGCGCCTCCAAGTACGAGCAAAAGGAAGCGGAAGCGCCTTCCTCCATCAGCGTTATCAGCGGGGATGAGATCCGTAAGAACGGATACCGGACCCTGAACGAGGCCCTGCGCAGCGTGACCGGATTCTACACAAAGAATCACGGCAGCTACACCACGCTGGGAGTGCGCGGATTCACCCCTCCGGGTGACTCCAATGGCCGCATTCTTCTGCTGGTGAACGGCCATGCCATCAATAACAATATTGACGATTCGGCGCCGCTGGGAAATGACTTTCCCATCGACATGGACCTGATCGATCGTATCGAGATTGTGCGCGGACCAAGCTCATCGCTTTATGGAGCGAATGCTTTCTTCGGAGTTGTGAACGTCATTATCCGGACGGGAAACAACAAGGGAACAGTGATCTCTGGAGAGGCCGGCAGCCTGGGCACGTACAAGGAAACGGCGATCTACAGTCTGGACCGGAAAGGCACCCAAGCGTTGTTTTCCGCCAGCTACTGGGATACCGCTGCTCCAAGCCATCTGGACCAGATTGAGGACCCTGTCGAACCTCAGAACCCAACCGGCTATAAGAATGGGCATGACCAGACTCGCCGGGCCTTCGCGCTCGTTTCCAGCCACGGTTTCACCTTGCAGGCCGCCGCATCTGCCGCGGAACAAAAGGTGCCTTCGTCGGCGCTCTGGTGCGGAAGTTGCCACCAGACCGATACGCATACCACGAACTTCCGTGGATACGCCGACCTGCAGTACGAGCATTCGGTGTGGAAGGGCGTGCAGATGACCGCGCGCGGCTACTATGACACCTATGAGTCGCACGGCAAGTACAACGACATCCGCCAGTGCAGCGAAGCCAGATGCCATGGCCCGCTCGTCAACTATGACAACGCGCATGGCGATCGAGGCGGCGCGGAACTGAAACTGACGCGGCGTTTCCTCGATAAGCATCGCTTTACGCTGGGCGCCGACTATCGCGATAATTTCCGCCAGGCACAGCAGAACTACTACGAGACTCCCGCAATCTCCAGCACACCGACTACGAATTTTACGTACAACCGCACCTCCGCACTTTGGGGGATCTACGGCGAGGGCGAAATCCGCCTGCACCCAAGACTGCTTCTGGACGTTGGGGTACGCTGGGACCGCTACAACTACTCGGTGGGAAGCAAGACCAGCCCGCGCGCAGCGTTGATCTTCACTCCGCGGAAGTCCACCACTTTGAAGTTTCTGTACGGAACTGCGTTCCGCGCGCCCAGCTTCTCGGAACTCTACTCCGCTGGCATGGCAAGCGTGGCTTCTCCCAACCTGAAGCCTGAGGACATTCGCACCTTCGAGGGTGTCTGGGAGGAGAAACTCGGCAGCCGCGCTACGGTCAGCCTTGCGGGCTTCTACAACCACATCGGAAGTTACATCGAAAGACAAACGACCGAGGTTCAGGGTCCTGACGGACCGATCGACGGAAACACTTCCTTTAACTCCAAGGCGACCGCCAAGGGCGCGGAGGTGGAACTGAAAGGGAAACTGTACGCAAGGGTCGAGGGACGCCTGAGTTACACCTATCAGGACGCACAGAACGATTCATCCGCGATTCCATTGCCGGATTCTCCGAAGCATTTAATCAAGCTGAATGTAGCCGCTCCTCTGTTCAATCGCATGCTCACGCCAGCGGTTGAAGCTCAGTTCATGAGCAGGTCTTCCGCTTTGTGGCCGGCGACAAGCGCTTCAGCGCCTCCGGTGCTGGTGAACGCCACCTTGTCCAGCCGCCAGTTCCGCGGAGGCTTTTCGGTATCGGGAGGCGCTTACAACCTGGTCGGTCGATCGATGAGCCCTCCTACAATAGGCTATTTCGAGCAGACCTACACAACGCCGTCGACTTCGCTGTTGCCTGACGACCGTAGAAGTTTCCGACTGAAAGTAACCTGGACGTCCAGTGAGCGTGGCGGCAAAGATACGCCGAACACGCATGCGGAGGGGGCACATGAATCCGGTGATGCAAATGCGAATCGGTAATTTATGTTGCGGGAATAACGCCACCCCTGGCTGCACGCGCAGGTCCTGGATTCCGCGCTTGCCTGTGCAGGTCCGCCGGGTTCTGATCGCAGGGATGAGCGCTCTGGCGCTGATCGCGGCGGCTGGAATCGGTCCCATTGCGCATGCGCAGACCGTGGAAGAGCACGACGCCAAGGCTGCTTTCATGCTCAAGCTGGTGAATTTCGTCCAGTGGCCAAGCGAAGGCGGTCATGACCTGGTGATCTGCGTGATTGGAGCCGATTCAACCGGTGACGCACTGCAGCGGTTGGCCGTGGGCAAGCCAGTCAACGGACGCGGAATTGTGGTTCGCCACCTTTTACCGGCGGCCGACCTCAAGTCCTGCCAGGTAATTTTCGTTGGCGCCTCTGAGCATAAGAGCGTTACCGCGGTGCTGGAACGCCTCCGTGGTACCAGCGTGCTTACCGTTGGCGAGTCCGACGGATTTGGTCAGCACGGAGGTATTGTCAATCTTCTACTTAGCGGAGGCCGTATTCGTTTCGAAGTGAACCCCCACGCTGCGGAACGCGCACATTTGCAAATCAGTTCCAGGCTGCTCTCGTTGGCAACAATTGTTGCAGACGGCAGCTAGGGAGGGTGGCTACATGAAGTTCCGCAACTTGTCTGTCGGCCGTAAGCTCATGATCCTGATGATGGCCGCGAGCAGCGTGGCACTTCTGTTGGGGTGCGCGATTCTGCTGGGTTATGACGTTGTAACCTCCAAGCAGGCCTCCGCCGAGCACCTCTCGACTCTGGTTCAGATCATCGCCGATAACAGTAAAGCTGCAGTCAGCTTTGGCGACCAGACGGCCGCCGGCGAGGTACTAGCCACTCTGAGGGCGGAACCGCACATTACGGCCGCCTGCATTTTCGACAAACAAGGGAAGCCTTTCGCGCGCTATAGCCCCAAGGGCGCAAGCTCGGAAGTACCGCCGCTGCGGGCTCCCGGAACCTACTTCGAATCTGATCGTTTCATGCAGTACCTGCCCATGTCTCTCTCCGGCGAACAGATCGGCTCGGTTTACATCGAATCCGATACCGCCGAGATGAAGCAGCGCTATCGCAGCTATGCCGGGATTGTCGTCGCCGTCATGATCTTCTCCTGGCTTGCGGCTTTGCTGGTTGTAACTCGGATGGGACGGACCATCACCGATCCGCTCAACGAACTGATCTCGGTGGCACGCGCCATCAGTGATTCGGGCGACCTGGAGCATCAGATTGACGCCGACCGCAAGGACGAACTCGGGGATCTGGCGCGTTCCTTCAACAACATGATCGGCTATCTCAAGGAGATGGCCATGGTTTCAGAGGGAATTGCGGGCGGCGATCTATCGTCCGATGTAGCGCCCCGCTCCGATCGTGACATTCTGGGCCACGCTTTTGCCCGCATGAAGGATGGGTTGGCCGTGCTGGTCCGCAGCGTACGGCAAAGCGCGACGCAAGTGGCAGGCGGCTCCAGCCAGGTGGCCAGTGCTTCGGAAGACTCCGCGAAAGTCAGCGTTCAAGCCTCCTCTGCCATCGATGAAGTTTCCAGCACCATGCAGGAAATGAGCATCAACGTGCAGAACATGGTGAAGAACACGCAGATGCAGGCCTCCAGCGTCAGTGAGACTTCGGCCTCGATTGACGAGATGATTGCCAGTATCCAGCGTGTGGCAGATACGGCCAAGGCTCTGCTGGAAATCTCCAATCGCTCGCGTGACGAAGTGCAGAGCGGTATCAGCACCATGGAGAAGACCACTGACGGCCTCAACCGGATTAACGGCTCCATCGGTTCTTCGTCCAGCATCATTACCAACCTCGGCGAACGCGCCAATAATATTGGCAAGATTATCGAAGTGATCGACGACATTTCTGATCAGACCAATTTGCTTGCTCTGAACGCGGCGATTGAAGCTGCCCGCGCGGGAGAACATGGTCTCGGCTTCGCCGTCGTTGCCGATGAAGTTCGCAAGCTGGCTGAGAAATCCGCCGCCTCCACCAAGGAGATCAGCGGAATTGATCAGCGGAATCCAGGGCGAAGCGCGCAAGGCCGTAGACAACATGGAGAAGAGCCGGACCATTGTTGATGAGGGCCTGACACTTGGCAATGATCTGAGTCTTGCGTTACGCAGGATTTCCAACGTGGTGACCGAGGTCTTCAAGTTCTCGCAGGAGATTGGCGCGGCCACCAACGAGCAGGCACACGGATCTTCGCAGATCGCCAAGGCAACCACGCGACTTAACGAAATCACGCATGAGATCACTTCCGCCGTGGAAGAGCAGGCCGGAGGCGCGCAGGCTGTTGTCCATGCCATGGAGCGCATGCGCGCGGTGGTGCAGCAATCCACTTCGAGTTCCGCAGATCTCGCTGCTTCTGCCGAGCAGATGTCAAAGATGGCGAGCCTGCTGCTGGAATCGATGGACCGTTTTGTTGTAGAGAAGCCTGTCGACCCGAAGCGATTGGGGAAGTCAAAGTTCGCTCTAGCCGGAGCGCGGCGCTAACCAGAATTGCGGACAGTGCATCGCGCAATACAGGATGAATCGCATGGCAAAGGTTCAGCAGATTGTCGGTTTCCGCGTTGGTAGAGAGAGCTTCGGCGTGCCCATCAGCGTTGTGCATGAGATTGTGCCGATGATGGAGATCACGAACATTCCCGACTCTCCTGCTCACATTGAAGGCGTCATTAATCTGCGCGGTAAAGTTATTCCCGTGGTGGATTTGCGTAAGCGATTCGCAGAAGCCGTTGTGCCAAACCGCCGCAATCGAATCATGGTCGCAGAACTGGGGGGACATCCGGTCGGACTGATCGTGGATGCCGCTAATGAAGTGCTCAAGATCGACTCTGAGCTCATTGAACCGCCTCCGAATGTCTTCGAACAGGGCGATCTGAACTATGTCACCGGGGTCGGCAAGGTGGGCGGCAAACTGGTGATATTGATTGACATGGCAAAGATCATGGAGCGCGGTGACTTGCGCCGGATCACCGAGTTCGCCGAGATGGCCAGCAAAGTCGCGGCCAGGTAGTCTGCACCTGTCCATAAGTTCGTATAAGTCCCTTTAGGCTGCCGCATCCGGCAGCCCGTTTTGCCGGCGCAAAGCTTCCGCCCTGAGCTCGACTTGCAGAATCCCTCCAATTTGACGGAAGATCGCAGCATGAAAGACACCACGCCCAACTCCCTCACTGAAAATGTCCGCTGGGACCTGAACTCAATCTACTCCGGCATTGACGATCCCCAAATCGACCGCGACATCGCAGAGTTTTCGAGGCGGGCAGAGAAGTTCCGCAACGGTTATCGCGGAAAGCTCGCCGTCACGCTGGGCAGCGCCATTTCCGATCTGGCAGAGCTGGAGATGCTGGGAGGAAAGATGATGATCTACCTCTCTCTTCAGCAAAGTGTCGACGTGACGAATGAGGCAGTCAAGGCCAAAATGGCCCGGGCGCAGCAGACCATGAGTCAGGTCCAAGGCGAGTACATGACGTTTTTCGAGTTGGAATTAGTTGCGCTCGATGATGCTGTGCTGGACGGCCTCTATGACAGCGATGAAGTGGTGCGGAGACATCGCCCTTGGATCGAGCAGCAAAGGATTTTCAAGCCTCACCTGTTGAGCGAGCCTGTGGAGGCGGCGCTGACCAAGCGTGCTCCGTTCGGCCCCGAGTCCTGGGATGAGTTCTTCGACGAGTGCGAGGCCGACCTCCGCTTTGACCATCGGGGTGAGAAGAAGAATCTGACCGAGATGCTGGACCTTCTCACGAACTCCAAAGACCCTGCCCTCCGAGCCGAGGTTCAGAAGTCGGTCAATGACGGAATGGGTGGGTACTTTGCAAAGTACTCCGCGCAAACACTCTATGTCATCGTGGGCAAGGGAAGTGTGGAGAGCAAGGAACGTCATTACCGCCATCCGATGGATGGACGAAACAAGTCGAACCGGATTCCCGACGCAGTGGTAGACGCGCTGCACGATGCGGTGAAGACCGTGGGTGGCCCTTTAGCTCGCCGCTACTATCGGCTCAAAGCCGAGTTGCTCGGCATGGAGACGTTGAAGTGGAGCGATCGCAATGCGCCGTTGCCGTTCGCGGACACAACCGAGGTTCCGTACGAGCAGGCGATGGGCACGGTGCTGGCGGCGTATGAGAGCTTCAGCCCGACGCTCGCCGGAATCATCCAGGATTTCATCTCCAAAAGGTGTATCGACGTGCCCGCCACCAAGGGCAAGCGGGGAGGTGCTTTCAACTGCTCATTCGTGCTTCCCGGTAACCACCCGCAGTCCTTCACGTTCCTGAATTATCTTGGCTCGAACCATGACGTGATGACCCTCGCGCACGAACTCGGACACGGCGTACATGGCATTCTGGCGGGCTTCGCGCAGGGGCCGCTGATGTTCCATCCGCCCATCGCTTATTGCGAAACTGCTTCGGTGTTCGGCGAAATGACGACCTTCAGCTTCGTCAAAAAGCAGCTTGCCGAGGGAGGCGATCGCGACGCGCTGCTCTCGCTGATCACGCAGAAAATCGAAGGCATGCTGAACACAGTTGTGCGCCAGATCGGATTCTCCAACTTCGAGCGGCGCATTCACGGCATGGACGCGACTTACTCGGAGTGGAAGGAGCCGGCAAAGCTCTCCGTCGAGGAACTCGACGCGCTGTGGCTCGCCACCGCCAAGGAATTGTACGGAGAAGACGGCGAGGTGTTCACCTATGAAGACACCAGCCACCTCTGGGCTTATATCTCGCACTTTCATAGGCCGTTTTACGTGTACGGCTATGCCTTCGGCGAACTTCTAACGCAGAGCCTCTATGCTCAGCGCGTGCGCCTTGGCGATCGCTTTGAAGGCTTGTATCTCGATCTGTTGCGTTCCGGATCGACTAAAGACGTGGTCGAACTTCTGGAGCCATTTGGAATCAACGCGACCGACAAAACGTTCTGGGCAGATGGCATCCGCCTCAGTCTGGAGACCATGATTGCCGAGGCCGAGGGCTTGGCCGCAGCGCGGCGTGCAATCCAAGTCTGACCACAGGCTTGGATTGCCGAATACCTATTGAATTGTTGAACTGAGCGGCGAGTTTGAGCCGTAGCTCTGTGCCATCAGAACCCGGATCACGTCTCCCGCAACCTCGCTGTCGGGCCTCATCTGGCGCGCGCAGCCATCGCAGAGCCATACATAGGCCGTCGTGCGCAACGGTGAGCAGGTCGTGCTGCCTATCTCAATTTCAGCGCAAAAGAGTTTCCCTTGATTGGGAGTTCGAGGCAACGAGCAAGAGGGATTGGCGCAATGATCGGACATGGGCGGAGCCTCTTTCTAAACCTAGAATTTGCGTTTCCAGCGTTTAGTGCTTAGCGTTCAGTGCTTAGCTTTTACGACGAGTCTCTGTGTCCATTACATTCTGTGAGAAGCCAATGGCACGGGGAAGGATGCTTGCCTTGACTGCAACCCCGCACCGCATCAGCCGACCAATTTGTGCTCAACCGTAGCACGCCTCCGCCGCTTCCGCAATCTGCCGGGGTCATGTACCAGCGAGTGTGAGACGGATACTGCCTGGAGTCCTTCGGATTGCGGCCCGCCAGGTACTGTGGCAGACTTCCTGAACGGAGTAGATGGAATCAGTTCAAGCGTGCGACACCTTCGGGGGAAGCGTGAAAGTCGGGTTGAACCGAAAGAGAATCATTGCCGCATTTGCGATTCCGCTATTCGGACTGGGTGCCTTCCTCTTCGGTTTTGACTCCTCCCTGCATATGAAGAGCTCTGCCGCCAACGATGTTCGCCGGCAATATCTGGTGGAGGCCGGCGATGCTCCCCCCGCTGTACGCGCGGGCGTCCTGGTCGCGTTGCGAGCATTTCAGGAGGGATACGTCAGGCGAGATCCCAAACAGTTGGATCCTTTCATGAGCACTCTGTTTTCAAAGAATGACGATGTTTTGCTCATGGGGACAGACGCCAACGAATGGGCGCGCGGCTATCCCGCGGTATCTGAGTTCATTCAGGCTGACTGGCGGCAATGGGGCGATTTCCGGTTCGCCGTCGATGATTCCATCATCTCTTCCGCGGGAGATGTGGCCTGGATCGCCAGTGTTGGAGTGCTGCACACGCCGCGAGCCGACCGTCCGGTGCGGTTTTCCGCGATCTTGACACGCAATGGAGATCGCTGGCTCTTTCGGCAGGTGCATTTTCAGTGGGATGACCGCGACCCAAGCCCGTCCGATCTCTTCCACCCCAGCACACACTTAAGAATAGCCAACCTGCTCGTCGAGCAAATTCTTCGCGCGGCGCGCAATGCAGGTACCCTGCTTCCTCTCACCGCTTCAAAGTAGCCTGTCCTCCGACCTTCCGGGACGATCCGGCATCTCAGGATAGAAGGCAGGCCCGCCGAAGTTTGCCCTGGGCGGCCACATTCCTCAATTCTTAGGAAACTGTTTCCGAGATACGGGTACGACGGCATCTTAACTGACAGGAGCATTTCGCTACTCCCAGCACTCGCCGGGAACGGCGCAATTGCAGGACCTTCAACGCGGCTGGAGTGCGCTAGGCTCACGCACGACAGGGAGTTTGGAATGACCATCAAGATTCGGCAGGAAAGAATGATCCGCGTCATTGCGGCAATTCTATTTACGTTTGCTGCCCCAAGGTCATTCCCCGCAGACGTACCGCCATCCTCCAACAGCGCATTGATTCCAGGGATAAACGTGGAGGAGATTGTTGCGCGCCTCGACCAAAACAATCATCAGAGGGCACTTGCTCTGCGCTCGTACGAGGGGAGGCGCAGCTATTCACTTACCTATCACGGTATCACCGGGAGTCGCGCGGCCGAACTGGAAGTAGTTGCCCACTATCAGGCGCCCGAGAGCAAGAGTTTCAACGTAGTTTCACAGAGTGGATCGAAGGTATTGCAATCGAAAGTTCTCGAGAGGTTGCTGGAGAGTGAGCGCGAGGCCGCGCAAGTGGATAATCAGCGCGGAACAGCTCTCACCCCTGAGAATTATAAGTTCACTCTTTTGGGTTCGCGGCCTAGCCCATACGGCGGATGCTATCGCCTGGGCGTGGAACCGAAGCGCGAAGACAAGTTCCTCTACCGTGGAGAAATCTGCGTGAACGCCGCTGACTTTGCCGTGGAAAGCGTGAACGCGGAGCCAGCTAAGAATCCGTCCTTCTGGATTAAGAAAACGCGCATTGAGCATCGTTATCAAAAGATCGGACAGTTCTGGCTTCCCGCTTTCAACCAGACGGTCACCAGCGTGCGCCTTGGTGGGACTGCGACTCTCAACATCGTCTACTCCGCCTACGAATTGCACTAGCCCCCGCGATTGGGCGAACACAATCGCACCCCCACGCTAAGGCCTCCTCGCACCTGGTTAGGCTCTTCTGCTCTGACCCATTATTCTTCGTTCATCTTTGCTACAGTGTGCGTCGGCATACAACCAGCTTCGCCTTAACGTAATCCTATGCTGAACAGGTACTACGGACTGCGCGGCCGACAGGAGACCGCTTTGCGACGAATTACCGCTGTTTCTGACACGCCGAAGGTGAAAACTGATGAAGTACTTGTTCCTGGTGGGAGTGGTAGTTCTGTCTTGTACCCTTGGCGCGTTCGGTGCGTCCGGTGTTGTGACCGTGCAAAGTCCCGCGAATAATGCGAGCGTAACCTCGCCCGTAGCGATACACGCTACATACAACGGCACCGCCAGTTACATGAAGTTGTGGATCGATCACGTCGCAACTACCGTGCAAAGTAACACAAGCACATTCAGCTATTCTGCAACTCTTGCCAGCGGTGCGCACCTGCTTGAGATTCAGGCGGCAGACGCAACCTCCAAGGTTGTCTACACAACACCGGTCAATATCACGGTAACTGCGGGCGGCGGTGGGGGCGGAGGCGGTAATGCTGTCACGGTGCAAAGCCCTGCCAATAATTCCACTGTAGCTTCGCCAGTTGCTGTGCAGGCCAAATATAGCGGCACTGCCAGTTACATGAAGCTGTGGGTCGATCACGTTGCAACTGCCCTGCAAAGCAACACCAGCACATTTAGTTACTCCGCAACGTTGGCTGCCGGTGCACATGTTCTTGAGATTCAGGCGGCGGATGCAACCTCCGGCATTGTCTACACCACGTCGGTCAACATCACGGTCACAACAGGCGGCGGTGGAGGCGGCGGCGGTCCCGTCACGGTGCAGAGCCCTGCCAACGGATCCACAGATACTTCGCCGGTCGCCGTGCAGGCCACCTATAGTGGCACTGCCAGTTATATGAAGTTGTGGATTGATCACGTCTCAATCATTGCTCAGCCCAACACCAGCACCTTCATTTACTCGGCACCCCTGTCCAATGGCGCGCACCTCTTAGAGATTCAAGCGGCTGACGCTACTTCCAAAACCGTCTACACCACGCCGGTCAACATCACTGTTGTCGCCAAGCCGACCGTCAGTGTTTCTCCATCGTCGGCAACCGTTGTAGAAGGACTTACCCAGCAGTTCGCTGCCAGCGGTACCACCGGAACCGTAACGTGGTCGGTCGCTCCATCCACTGTGGGAACCATTGACCAGACTGGACTGTTCACCTCCGCTGCCACCACGGGCATCGCCACGGTTACGGCTTCTGATTCCGGCACCGGCGCATCCGCCAGTGCGAGCGTGAGCGTGGTTGCCTTCTCCATCACGCCCAATCCCGCTAACGTAGCGTTGGGCGCCAACGTCACGCTGACGGCAAATGCCCCAGCCAACTGGGCGGTAAGCAGCGGCAGCGGAAGCATCAGCACCACCTCCACGCCTTCGACTTCTGCCATCTACACCGCGCCCGCCAGTGCCGGCGCGGCCACCATCACGGCAACCGAATCGGCAAACAATGCAATCACCGCCACCGATACGCTAACCGCGGCATCGTTTGCGGTGACTCCTGCCACGGCCAACACCTACGAGGGACAGACACAGCAGTTCACGGTCAACGACAACGCCACCTGGTCCACGACTTGCGGCAGCATTACCAGCGGCGGACTCTTCACGGCTCCTTACGCGGTGGAAGACTGCACCATCACCGCGGCTGAAACTGGCACGTCGAACTCCGCCACTGCCATTGATCACGTGACGGCTGCTCCTATCCAAGCGCTGAACTACACCATGTGGAAGAACGACCTGGGCGGGACGGGCCAGCAGAGGAATGAACTTATCCTCACCCCGGCCAACGTGAACGCCTCGACCTTTGGCGTCAAGTTCTCGACGGCAGTGGATGGCTGGGTCTTTGCGCAGCCGCTCTATATGTCAGGTCTCACCGTCAACAGCGCCACGCATAACGTGGTGTTCGTCGCTACGGAGCATGACAGTGTATACGCCTTTGATGCCGACACGGCAGGCGCAGCGTTATGGAAGCAAAGCTTCCTGAAGACCGGCGTGACCACCGTGCCTCAGGCCAATGTGGGCAGCACGATCTTTCCTGAAATTGGCATCACGGGCACTCCGGTGATCGACCCTGCAACCGGCACGCTTTATGTAGTTGCAGAGACGCTCGAGTCGGGCAAGTACTTCCATCGCCTGCATGCCTTGGATGTAACCACCGGCAGTGAGAAGTTTGGCGGACCGGTGGTCATCCAGCCTTCCGGTTTTGCCTCCAAGGAGCAGTTGCAGCGCCCCGGACTCACCTTGGCCAACGGCAATGTGTATGTGTCGCTGGGCAGCCAGGGAGATATTGGCAGTTATCACGGCTGGGTCATTGCATACTCGGCAACCACGCTCGCGCAGGTTGCAGCCTGGAATGACTCGCCCGGCGGAGTGCAGGGTGGCATCTGGAGCAGCGGTGCGGCTCCGTCCGTCGATTCCAATGGCAACCTTTACATCTCCAGTGGAAATGGAAGCTTCAACGGTACAACGCAGTTCTCCATGAGCATCGTCAAACTGAGTCCGTCGCTCACCGTTCTGGATTGGTTTACTCCATGGAACGCAGTAGTGGAATCGAAGAGCGACGAGGATCTTGGTTCAGGCGGAGTGCTGGTGGTTCCAGATCAATCGGGCGCGTATCCGCATGAACTCATCGAGTGCGGAAAGCTGCCCCAGGTCTACGTGCTCAATCGCGACAACCTCGGCCACCAGCTCTCCACCTCAGATAGCCAGCTGATCCAGGAGCTGTCAGGCGTGGTTGGCGGAGGTCCCGGCACTCAGTCTCCGGATAGCTGCTTCATGACGCCCGCGTACTGGGAGCAGAATCTCTACATCATCGCTAACAATGACGTGATCAAGCAGTTCACGCTGGATCCCTCAACCGGGCTGATGTCCACCACTCCAGTGGAGAAGGGAAGCTTTGAGTTTGTGTTCCCGGGCGGGCAGCCGGTGACGTCCTCCGACGGCTCCAGCAATGGAATCGTCTGGGCGATCGATGCCAGCGGAAAACTGCACGCCTTTGATGCCACGAATGTTTCCACAACGCTCTATACCAGCGGAACCCTGGTCCCGGAGAAGTTTGCCGTGCCCACAGTGGTAAATGGAAAAGTGTTTGTCGCGGGACAAGGCAAGCTCTTCGTCTTCGGGCTGTTCTAAGTCAGGATGGATGCTACATGTGGTTGGGCGCTGGTGCTACTTGCCAGCGCCCTTTATTCTGCCAGCCGTATGCGCGGGTAAACATTCAGCCAATGGTGAGTTTGTTCCGCCCAGCGGCCTTGCTTTGGTACATCAATTCATCGGCGCGCTTGATGGCTGATTGCTCCGTGTCGTCGGCTTTGATGATGGTGGCTCCCATCGAGACGGTGACGCGCAAATGCTCGCCCCCGACCGGGACTCCCGATTCCGCGATCAACACTCGGCATCGGTCGCCAAATGCTACCAGCCCGGTTTCCGTAATGTCGGTCACAATTACCAGGAACTCTTCGCCACCCCAGCGCCCTAATGTGTCACCGGAGCGCAGATGGTGGGAGACTGTTTTGCACACCGCACGCAGCGCTTCGTCTCCCGCCTCATGGCCGTGCTGATCATTTACCTGCTTGAAGTGATCCACATCCAGCATGAGCAAACCTACCGAGCGGCCGAAGAGCTGAACTTCCTGGATAGCCTGGTTCACCTTTAACGCCGCGTACCGGCGATTCGGAACCCCGGTCATGGCATCGAGGAAAGCCATGTTCTCCAACTCACCCATCCGGCGTTCAATGCTCTTTTTTGCCGTCGCGTCGCTGAAGACTTCCACGGCTCCCACCACATTGCCAGCCGCATCCACCACGGGAGAGACACGGACCGAGACCGGTACGCGGTGGCCTGACTTGTGGCGAAGGTAAACCTCATTCTCGCGGCGCTCGCCATCGGTAATTGTGGCGGCCAGTGGACATCCATTCACACAGAGCTCGCACCCTTTGTCACTCACGTGGGAGAGGATGTTATCGAAGCAGTGTTTCCCAACCACCTCGCTGGCCGAGTATCCGGTCAGGTATTCCGCACCCTTATTCCAGTAGAGAATCTTGCGATCCTTGTCGACAAAGTAGACGCCATCGTAGAGGCTGTTGAGCAGCTTCTCGTGGATGGAACCGTCGGTTTTGCCCATCGGATCGAACGTGTCTGACATCGGAGCCTCGGCCGAAATAGGGTGCCCGCATCAAGCGGGACGCAAGGCCGGGGGATCTATTTGGATACCCCACAGAGATTCATCTTAACTTGACTCGCATTCCCTCGACTCGGACATTCGGTCAGAACTGGAAACTATTGTCACTTACCCGGCCTCGCCGTGCGACTGGCCGTTTCCACCGCCTCATCCAGCACCAGCAGGAACTCCGGAAACTCCCACGAACCGTCGTAGCGCGTTCCGTTCAGGAAGAAAGTGGGCGTGCCGTTTACTCCGCTGCGCACTCCGCCGCTGAAGTCTGCGCTCACCCGTTCGGTAAACAGTCCCTCTTCCAGCGCCATGCTGAGGGCCGGGGTCGACAGTCCGAGTTTGCGCGCGAGTTCCTGCAGCAGTCCTGCATCCAGCCGCTCCTGGTTCTCGAAGAGCAAATCGTGCATCTCCCAGAACTTGCCGTGCGCGGCGGCAAACTCGGCTGTCTCCGCCGCGGATTGCGCGTTCGGATGAATCTCCGTAAGCGGAAAATTGCGGAACACAAAGCGCAGTTGCTTGGCGAAATGCTTTTGCAAACGTTTCACAATCGTGCAGGCCCTCGCGCAGTGCGGACACTCGTAGTCCCCGTACTCCACCAGCGTCACGGGCGCGTTCTGTGGACCCTCGGAGTGATCGTCGGCAGAGACAGCAATCTTCAAGCTGGGCATTTGTCCCTCCTATTTCGGCAGCTTTTCCAGCGCTTCCAGAATGCCGTCCGCGCCCGGGTTTACCCGGATCGGCGAAAGATAGCTCCAGGCGATCGTCCCGTCTTTGTCCAACACAAATAGGGCACGTTCGCTCATGCCGTCTGCGTTGCGATAGGCTCCGTATTGCCGCGAAACGGCTCCCTTCGGCTCAAAGTCCGCCAGCAGTTTGAACTTCAGCTTGCGATTCTCGCTATAGGCCTTGTGGCACCACGCACCGTCCACTGAAATACCCAGCAACTCGGCGCCAAACTTCTGGAACTCAGGCAGAATCTGGTTGTAAAGGGCAATCTGGTCACCACAGGTAGGGCTCCAGTCGGCGGGATAGAACGCCAGAATCACCGGTTTGCCTCGTAAGTCGCTCAGCGAAAACGGCTCGTTCGGAGCCATCGGCAGTGTAAAGTTAGGAGCCTTGGTACCGGGTGCGAGCAGGGTGCTTACCTCAGCGGTCGGTGTATTGCTCATGTTCAGTTTCCTTTCCTTTGCGGAATCAAGTTGAGCCATGCCCCATAGACAGATGCGCGAGGGCCCATCCCCGACTTGCTTTTCTTCTTAAGTCCCGGGGTGGCCCAGAGTTGGTTCTTCTCCAACTCTGGGACTTTCGCCTTCTCCGGTGCGCCCAACCCGCTCTGTCAAGTAAACTGAATTCATGAATCCCGGAATCGAAAACATTCGCAAACGCGGCAGCCGCATCATTGCCGAAGGTGCTCACATGTTGCCCGCAGCTTCTCTCATGATTGCCGAGGGTCTGATTGACTCTCTCGACGACCTGAAGAAGCCCTTCGTCACCGTGATTAACTCCTACACCACGCAGATTCCGGGGCACGCGCACCTCGACAAGATCGGCCAGATTGTTCGTGACGAGCTGAAAGCCCTGGGCTTCAACGTCTGGTACGCCAACGTCGGCGGAGCCGTGTGCGACGGTATTGCCATGGGCCACTACGGAATGAAGTACTCTCTGGCTTCGCGCGAGCTCATCAGCGACCAGATTGAGACCATTATCGGCGCGCATCCCTGCGACGCCTGGATCGGCATTGCCAACTGCGACAAGATCGTTCCTGCCATGTACAACGCCATGGCGCGCATCAATATTCCTGCCGTGTACCTCAGCGGAGGACCCATGCTGGCTGGTCCCGGCGGCACCGACCTCATCACCGTCTTTGAGGCCGTCGGCAAGCACAGCGTTGGCAAGATGAGTGACGTGCAACTGCGCTCGCTGGCCGAAAAGGCCTGCCCCGGCTGCGGAAGCTGCGCCGGAATGTTCACCGCCAATTCCATGAACTGCCTTGGCGAAGCCATCGGACTCTCCGTCCCCGGCACCGGAACCATCCCCGCCGAGCGCTGGAACGACAACACCTTCACCGCGACCGAGCCCAATCCCGAACGCATCGAGCTCTCCAAGAAAGCGGCGCGCGCCCTCAAGCATTGCCTCGAAAACGACATTCGCCCCCTCGACATCATTACCGACCAGTCGCTCACCAACGCTTTCGTGCTCGACATGGCAATGGGCGGCTCCACCAACACCATCCTGCACACCCTGGCGCTGGCCCACTCGGCTCAGATTCCGTTCCCGCTCACGCGCCTGAACGAGATCTCTGCGACCACGCCCAACGTCTGCAAGGTTTCGCCCAGCCGTCCTGAGGTGCACATTGAAGACGTGCATCGTGTCGGCGGCATTCCGGCGATTCTCAAAGAAGTAAGCCGCGCTCCCCAGAGCAAGCTCAAGCTCGACGTGCCCACCATCACGGGCAAACTTTCTGACTCCGTGAACGCCGCGCCTGCCGCCGATGGAAACGTGATCCGTCCGGTGGAGAAAGCCTTCTCGCAAACAGGCGGACTGGTGGTGCTCTTCGGCAACCTTGCTCCCAAGGGAGCCGTCGTCAAAGTCGCGGGCGTTGTGGCAGACATGATGGAGTTCGAAGGCCCCGCCAAGATTTACGAATCGCAGGAAGACGCGCTCACCGGCATTCTCGCCGGGGAAGTAAAGGACGGCGACGTGGTGGTGATCCGCTATGAAGGGCCGCGTGGCGGTCCCGGCATGCAGGAGATGCTCTCGCCCACCGCAGCCCTGGTCGGCGCAGGAGTCCGCGCCGCGCTCATCACCGATGGCCGCTTCTCGGGAGGCACGCGCGGTCTCTGCATCGGTCACGTTTCGCCTGAAGCCGCTGCCGGAGGCCCTATCGCTGCAGTGCGTCCCGGCGACCGCATCTACATCAACGCCAAAACCTGCCGCATGGAGTTGAAGGTGAGCGACGCGGAAATCGCCGAGCGCCTCGCTGCTCTGCCCAGGTTCGAGCCCAAGGTGAAGCGCGGATGGCTGGCTCGTTACCTGCTGCACGTCACCAGCGCTGACACCGGCGCAGTGTTTGAGATTTAAGCAGCGTTCGCGCGTTCTGCGCCGTTCGCTGTAGCAAGAGTTGACTGAATTCCGCAAACCCGGCGGCGTGCGCCGGGTCACTGCCGCGTACTGCTCCGGCGTGTAGCTTTGCCACGAAAGGTTTTTCTCTCTATGGCCACCGAAGCCGAGTCCAAGTCACTCCCAGCCAACGCCTATAAGCCTCTCGCACAAGACGAGGCGTATTGCCCCATCATTCCCGCCGCCACGCCGGAGCCGGAACTGACATGGCGCTCCATTCTCTGGGGCACCTTCCTCTGCGTCATCTTCACCGTAGCTTCGGCGTACTCCGGCCTCAAAGTCGGCCAGGTGATGGAAGCGGCAATTCCCATCTCCATCCTCGCCATCGGTCTGGCCCGCGTTTACGCCCGCCGCTCCTCCGTGCTGGAGAACGTCATCATCACTGCCATCGGTGGCTGCGCTGGGGCCGTGGTCGCCGGAGCCATCTTCACTCTGCCCGCGCTCTACATCCTCAAGCTTGATCCGCGCCCCGTGCAGACCATCTTCATTTGCGTCGCCGGTGGATGCCTCGGCGTCCTCTTCCTCATCCCGCTGCGCCGCTACTTTGTGCGAGACATGCACGGCCTCCTCCCATATCCCGAGGCCACGGCCATCACCGAAGTCCTCGTCACCGGAGAGAAGGGCGGATCGCAGGCCAAGCTGCTGCTGCAGGCCACGCTCATCTCCGGCATCTACGATTTCTTTGTCACCACCTTCCAGGTCTGGAAGGAGTTTGTCGGCTTTCAGTGGGTTCCGCTGGTCAAGACTCTCGGCGTAAAGGCGCGCATTGTCGTCAGCTTTGACGCCGTCAGCTTCATCCTTGGCCTCGGCTACGTGATGGGCCTGCGCAGCTCCATGATTCTCTGCGCAGGCGGAGTCATGGCCAACCTCGTCCTCGTCCCCCTGGTCTTCTTCGTCGGACAGCACGTGGTCGGCACCGTCTATCCCGGCCTGCTGCCCATTCACGATATGTCTGCCGTGCAGATCTATCGCAGCTACGTGCGCTTCATCGGCGTCGGAGCCATCGCCACAGCCGGAATCTTCGGCATCGCCAAGAGCCTCAAGATTGTTGCCGCCTCGTTTACCATCGCGCTCAAAACCTTCACGCGCGGCGAGGATAAAGACACAGTTCGCACCGACCGCGACGTGCCCATGATCTCCATCCTCACCGGAGTCGTAGTCAGCGCCATCGGCGTCGCGCTGCTGCTCGGCAGCCTCAAAGTCAGTTGGGCGGTGCTCGGCCTCGGCCTCACGCTCACCGTGGTCTTCTCCTTCTTCTTCGCCTCGGTGGCGGCCAACGCCATTGCCACCACGGCGCGTAATCCTGTCAGCGGCATGACCATGCTGACCATCATCATCTCGTCCGTGGTGCTCCTGCGCTTCGGACTCAGCGGCACCACTGGAATGTTCTTCGTCATGGCCATCGCCGGAATGGTCTGCACCGCGCTCTCCGTCAGCGGACAAACCATCACCGACCTCAAAGCCGGATACTGGATCGGCTCCACGCCCGCCGCGCAGGAGAAGGTAAAGTTCCTCGGCGTCATTGCCGCTGCCATCGCCGCCGGACTCACCATCGTCATGCTGGCGCGCACCTTCCAGTTCGGCGAAGCCGCCATCGGAGACCTCCGCCCGGTGCTCGCATCGCCGCAAGCTTCCATCATGAAGGCCTTGGTCGAAGGCTTCATGAGCCGTCAGCCCGTGGCCTACGTGCTCTTCGGCGTCGGAGCGATGATCACCATCGTCATGGAAATGCTCGGCCAGCCCTCGCTCATCTTCGCCCTCGGCATGTACCTGCCTCTGGAGTTGAACACTCCCGCGCTGGTCGGCGGATTCCTCTCGCACCTGCTCAACAAAAAATCCGAGAAGCTGGGCGGGGAAGCCGGACGCACCATTCGCGAGCGCGGCGTGATCATCGCCTCAGGACTCATGGCTGGCGGCGCTCTCGGCGGAGTCTTTGGCGCTGCCTTGCGTCTGTTCCCGTGGTATCGCGAAGACCTCGTCAAGCTGCCGTTCTATGACAACCTTTCGATCTCCGAGTCCGTATCGGCCGTGATGTTTATTGCCCTGTGCGCGTATGTTTGGTTCAGTTCGATGAAGAGGCAGAAAGCGTAGCCTCAACATTGCAGGAGGAGATTTTATGAGTTCAGCAAATCAGTTCATCGCCGACGCAATCATTGGTATTGACACTCTCTGGGGTGGCGACGTGATGTGCCCCTCCGGCACCGGACGCTTCATCGCCGACTCGTGGTTCAGCGACCAGCCGTTGCCGCACGCCTACACCGCGCCTTCCGCGGCCAAGGTGCGTGAGAGCGGCGGAGTCGGCGCCAAGCAGATCGATCACGCCGCCATCAATGCGTATCTGAAGGAAGTCGATCTCCCCGCCGCCATCGAAGGGCTAAAGGCCGAAGTGCTCAAAATCGGCGGACTTCGCGGCAAGTATCTCGCAGGCCTCGCCGTCTCGATTCAGGTCATGTGGGAGCTTGCGCTCGAGATGATCGGCCAAAGTCCCGCCGTGCCCTACGAGCATTGTGTGCTTGCCTCCACCGGGCGCGCGCCGGAGCCTTCCTCGCCGCAAGCCAAGCGCGAGCGCGTGGCTGAACTGCTCTCCCGCGCCGGACACCCCTCCCACGATGCCGCCTCGCTGCTCTTGGCCGTCGACGCCTGGCGCAACGCCCGTGTAACGCCCATGGCCTCTGTTCGCACCCTAAGTTCAGCCGTGATTGCCTACTTCGATCAGCTCAGCGCCAAGCACCTCGCGCCCCATCTTCCCAAAGAACTCGCCGCCGTTCCTCGCGCCAACATCGACTTTCTTCCGATCAAGGAGGCGTGGTTCTCCGGCTCCATGAATTACGTGGGCCGCGCCCGCAACGCTGACGGCTCGCCGCAGTACGAGGCGACCTATGAGATTAACGCCTCGCTGCAAATCTCCGTGCCGGAGTTCTATCAGCTCATCAGCCACGAAGTCGTTCCCGGACACGTCACCACCTTCGCCTATCTGCAAAATCTATACGTGCGCGGGCTCGTCGGATTCGAAGCCACCGTGCTCACCATGAACACCCGCGCCGCCGCGCTCTTTGAGGGCATTGCCAACAACGCCATCCTCATCGCGCACGGAGCAACCGAACTCAGCCAGTTGCCGGATGAAGACATGCAGATCGGCGCGCTGCTCGCCCTGCTGCAAGACGACGCCAAGAATCAGTCCAGCTACCTGACCTGGGGCGAAGGCCGTCCGCAAGCCGAGGTCGCAACCACCTTGCGCAATGATTTCCTCGTCAGCCTCGAACGCGCCGACAAACTTAGCGGCGCCTGGGGACGCCATCCCCTGCTCGGACGCATGTATCTTCCGGCCTATCGCGCGGGCACCGATCAGGTTGCCGAGTGGCGCAAGAAGTATGCTCCGGAAAAAGTCCTACCCGTCATCTATGGCTGCCACGGCATGGTCGACGTCTGCACCGCCGCGGAGCTGCTTGAAAGCACGAAGTAATTGATAAGGGGACCCCATGCAATACCGCAATTTTGGAAAACTCGATTTCAAAGTGTCGGCGCTGGGCTTCGGCTGCATGCGCCTGCCCGTAAGTGATGGCGACCGGCTCAGCCCGAACATCATTGAAGACGAAGCCATCGGCATGATCCGGCGCGCCATTGATGGCGGCGTGAATTACGTGGACACCGCCTATCCCTATCACAGCGGCCAAAGCGAAGTGCTGCTCGGCAAGGCCCTGCTCAACGGATATCGTGACAAGGTGAAGGTAGCTACCAAACTCCCCGTGTGGATGGTGGAAAGCCCCGCGGATTTCGACCGTCTTCTCGGCGAGCAATTGCAGAAACTCCAGACCGACCACATTGATTTCTATCTTCTGCACTCGCTAAACAAGAGCCGCTGGCATGACGTTGTGCTCAAGCACGATCTGTTGCTCAAAGCCGCCCAGGCACTGGTCGATGGACGCATCCGCCATCTCGGTTTCTCCATGCATGACGATTACGCGTGCTTTGAGGAGATCGTCAACGGCAGTGACCTCTGGGACTTCTGCCAGATTCAGTACAACTACATGGACATTGAAAATCAGGCAGGCACCCGCGGCCTCAAGCTGGCCGCCAGCAAAGGCCTTGCCGTGGTCGTAATGGAACCATTGCTCGGAGGCCGCCTCGTCGATCCGCCGAAGGAAGTCCGCGAGAGCATGGCAGCTTTGCCATCGCGTCGCTCGCCTGCTGAGTGGGCGCTGCAATGGCTATGGGATCAGCCCGAGGTATCCGTCGTACTCAGCGGCATGAGCACTATGGAGCAGGTCGAAGAGAATCTTCGCTTCGCCGCAGCCTCACGCATTGGAGCCTTCGGCCCCGCCGACCACGATGTCATCGCCAACGTGCGTCGGCAATATCAGGCACGCACCGTCATTCCCTGCACCCGCTGCGGATACTGCATGCCGTGTCCGAATGGCGTAAACATTCCCGGCAACTTTGACTACTTCAACTACGCGCACTTGTTTGACGATATACCCGGCGGGAAATTCAAGTATTCAGTCTTTCTTTCGGAAGACCAGCGCTCCAGCTCCTGCATCGAGTGCCACGAGTGCGAAGAAAAGTGTCCGCAGAAAATCGCGATCAGCGACTGGATGCCCAAGGTAACAGCGCTGCTTGGGTAGGTAGGAAAACTTGAGGGTGCCCCGTCCTAACCATCTTTCGGTTAGGGCGGGGTTTTTGACTTTGCGCGAGCCTTACTTCCTGAGACACGCGATGATCGCTTCAATTACCCGCTTGCACTCATGCACGTCGCGCACGCAGATGGATTCCACGCCCATCTCTTTCGGCGGATAGTCATTGCCGCCCGGAAAGATGGCATCGCCAACAAAGATCATCTCTTCTATCGCGATGCCCAGCACATCGCGCAACTTTCCGATGCCGTAAGCCTTGTCAATCCCCGGCTTCGTGATGTCAATGGAAGTCGTCCCGCCCATGCGTACCGAAAACTCAGGAATGTATTTGTCCAGAATCGCTTTGATCGCCGTCCGCTTGGTGAACTTCGGGTCCCACTTTTCTTTTTCCACCAGCGGAGCCTGCTGCCCCAGGGCTGAAAACGTGATCTGGCTGCCGCGGTCTTCCACAATCTCGCCCCAGGTCTGCTCCGGCTTGAAGCCAGCCTCCACCAGTGCGCGATCCATCGACGCAATAATCTTCGACTTCTCCGCCTCGGTGAAATCTTCCGAGTAGAGCTTCTTCCACGCGCCGTCAAACTGGAAGAACTTTGTCCCGCAGGTCGGCAGCAGCAGAAGATTGTCCATGGGCTGGCCCTTCGGCAGGTTTGAAACAAGCTGCTTCTCAAACTGCGGCCAGTCGCCACCAGAGATCACGGCCACCTTGGCCACCGTCAGCAGCCCTGCCAGCAGAGTTGCCATCTCGGAATCCAGCGCGGATTTGCTCTCCGCCAGCGTGCCATCCAAATCGAACACAATCAGCTTCTTCACGATAAGAAGTCCTCGCTTCTGATGTTAAATCAAAGTTTCCCGCCCTCGCCTGCGTGATTCGCTCGGCAGCCGTCGCCTTCTGCGATACACTCAAGCCGCTATGTCCAGCGGGCGAATTCCGGAGCTGATCACGGCCGCTCTCGAGCGTCTGTCCCACCTCTTTCGCCGCGGCCCCGGCGGTCCCGCGCACCTGCACACCGGACGCAAGGGAGAGGATATGGCCTACTACTTCCTGCGCCGCCAAGGCTACACCATCATCGCCCGGAATTGGCGATGCACGGGACGCAAGGGCGAGGTCGACCTCATTGGCTGGGATGGGAAGGTGCTCTGCTTCATTGAGGTGAAGACCCGCCGCAGCCATGCGGTGGCCACCGCTGAAGCCGCCGTGGACCGCCCCAAGCAGGTCGAATTGGCAGCCATGGCCTCGCGCTTCCTGCACCGCCAAAATCCGCGCCCTCAATCCCGTTTTGATGTGGTCAGCATTTATCTCATTCCGGGAGAAGAGCCGGAGATTGAACTTTTCAAGGATGCCTTTTCTTGGCGTACTATTGGTGGAAAGCGCCGCCTTTAGCTCGTCACGGCGCAAGGGGAATGTGTGTGCCTGAACTGAGAAAAGATCCGATCGTTGGACGTTGGGTCATCATTTCCACCGACCGTGCCAAGCGGCCCAGTGACTTCATTCGTAACCAGGTAGTACAGAAAGGCGGATTCTGTCCGCTCTGTCCGGGCAATGAAACGAAAACGCCCTCCGAGGTGCTCGCCTATCGCCCTGACGCCAACGGCAACGGCCAGAAAAACGGTTCGGGCTGGACGGTCCGCGTCGTGCCTAACAAATTTCCCGCGCTCGGCATTGAGGGCACTCTCAACCGCCAGGCCGAGGGCATGTTTGACAAGATGAACGGCCTCGGCGCGCATGAGGTCATCATTGAAACGCCCGATCACGCTGCCCATCTCGCGCTGCTCCCGCAGAAGAACATTGAGAGCGTACTCTGGGCCTGGCGCGATCGCATTGTGGACCTCAAGCAGGACCGCCGCTTCAAGTACATCATGATCTTCAAGAATCACGGCGAGGCCGCCGGAGCCACTCTCGAGCATCCGCACGCGCAACTCATCGCCCTGCCCATCGTGCCCAAGCACGTCAGCGAAGAACTCGAAGGCGCCAAGCAGTATTTCACCCTCAAGGAGCGCTGCATCTTCTGCGACATTCTTCGCCAGGAGATGGAGAATCCTGTGCGCGTGGTCAGTGAGAACGAGGACTTCCTCTGCTTTGCGCCCTTTGCGCCGCGCTTCCCGTTCGAAACCTGGATCTTCCCCAAGCGTCACGAGTCGGCGTTCGAAAATCTCTCGTCGCATCAGATGATCAACCTCGCCGCTGCTCTCAAGCAGTTGCTGCTCAAGTGCGACATCGCGCTGGACAGTCCTGCTTACAATCTGGCGCTGCACACCGCTCCCGTGCAGGAGAACTCGCTTGAGTACTATCACTGGCACATCGAGTTCATTCCCAAACTCACCAACACCGCGGGCTTCGAGTGGGGCACCGGTTTCTATATCAACCCAACCCCGCCCGAGGAGAGCGCCAAATTCCTCCGTGAGGCCGATGTGTCCGCCAGCATAGAGCACGTAAAGTAGCTTTCTGCTTGCGAACTTCCTGAGCAGGAGCAAACCTCCTGCTCTTTTCTTGCACCGATAAGAATGATGGATCACAACAGGAACTGGACCCGCGAGCACGAAGCCGAGGAGCGCAACGCGGAGCCCATGGAATCCGTGGCCGCCAGTGAGCCCCTCGCCCCGCAGTTGGGCGCCACCACTGGAGACATGCCCCAGGTGATCCGCGCTCTCCGCCATCGCGACTTCCGCTGGTTCTGGTCCGGCAACTTCCTCTCCAACATCGGCACCTGGATGCAGAACGTCGCCATGGGCTGGCTGGTCCTGCAACTGGCGCCCAGCAATGGAGCCTTCTGGCTCGGCGTGATCGGTTTCGCTTCCAGCGCGCCCATGCTCGCCTTCTCCCTTCTCGGCGGAGTCATCGCTGACCGCATTGATCGCCGCAAGCTGATGCTGGTCACGCAGACGGCGATGATGGTCTTCGCATTCATCCTCTGGGGCCTCACCGCCCTGCACTGGATGACCCTGCCCCTGCTCGTCCTGATCTCTTTCACAACGGGCATTGCCATGGCGCTCAATAATCCCAGCTACCAGGCGCTGGTGCCGCAACTGGTGCCCCGTCAGGATCTCGCCAACGCCATCGCGCTCAACGCCGCGCAGTTCAACATGTCGCGCGTCCTCGGACCCATGCTCGGCGGCTTCGCCATGGCCTGGTTCGGCATCCAGGGAAACTTTCTGCTCAACGCTCTCAGCTTCGTTGCCGTGCTCGCAGCGCTGGCGCGCATTCACTATCCGCCGCTCTATCCTGCCGAGGGCAACACCATGTGGGAGGATCTGAAGGAAGGACTGCTCTACGTCTTCCAGCGCAAAGACCTCTTCACGCTGCTGTCCATGACGGCCGTGGCCAGCGTCCTGGTAATCCCGTACATCAACTTCATTCCGCTCTTCGCCAAGCAGATTCTCCACCTGCAGGAGCGCGGCTTCGGCCTGCTGATGGCCGCCAACGGCGGAGGCGCGTTCCTGGCCGCCGTCACCATGGCTGTCACCCGCAACGTGAAGCATCGCGGACGCCTGATCTTCCGCGCCTCGCTGGCCTTCTATTCGTTTGTCGCGTTATTTTCCATCTCGCGCCATGAGTGGCTCAGCGCGCTCATGCTGGTGGGCACCGGATACTTCATGGTCCTCATGATCGCCACGGTGAACGTCACCCTGCAGCATCTGTCGGAAGACAAGATGCGTGGCCGCGTCATGAGCATTTACGCCACAGCCTTCCTCGGCTTCACCCCGCTCGGCAGCCTCATGGCAGGCTCCTTGGCCGGAACCTTCTCCGCCCCCATCTCGATCGCCGGCATGGCCATCGCTGCCATCATCATCAACTCAGTGATCTACCAGCGGAACCCAGAGATGGCAGCACTCTAGTGTTCCGTGGTGGCCCATTCAAGCCTTCTTTTGGCTTGAGTGGGGTATTCGTCCCTGTCATTAGAAGACTTCTATGCCACAATCTGCGCCGCCTCCGGAGCCTTGGCCGGCATTTGAGTTACCTTCGCGGGCGTCGGTTTCTCATCCGCGATTCCCATCAGCTTCTTCAGCTCCGGCAGTGCTGCCCGCATCGATTTCTCGCCAATCGCAATCATCTCCGCGCCGCGCTCAAAATCGTCAAAGGCAAAGTCGTCCACGTTCGGATGCAGCAGCAGGTCGGCGTCTTTCTCCCATTGCAGGCTCATGCGAGTCTGCGCAATGGCGAAGCACTGTCCAATCACATCAAAGAAATGTCGCGGTGCTTTTGCAGGATTCCATTTCGACTGCAGATGCACTCCCAGCACGCAATCCACTCCCATCTCCTTCAGCGGAGTGGTCGGAACCTCGTAGCTCAGCATGCCGTCCACGTGTAGCACACCCTTGATGTCCACCGGCGTAAACATTCCTGGATACGCGCAACTGGCGCGAATCGCATCGCAGATCGGTCCTTCGCGGAAGATGGCCGGCTTACCGCTGAGCAGCTCCGTGGCCACCACCACCAGTGGCGTGTGCATCTCGGTGAAGTCTTTGCATGGCAGTATCCGGGTCAAAAACGCGCCGAGCCGGTCATTGCTGCACAGTCCGCCGCGCTCCAGTGTCCAGCGCGCAAAGTCTTTGAAGCGCAGTCCGCGTCCGACTTCGGCCATCTGCACTGCCGAAAGTCCGCTGCAATACCCCGCCGCCATAATGGCTCCCGAGCTTGTGCCGGAGACAGCGGCAATCGGAATCCCCGCCTCTTCCAGCACCTTGAGCACGCCAATGTGCACCATGCCCCGCGCAAAACCCCCACCCAGGGCGACTCCCAACGTTCGTTTGATCGGCACAGCTTCCGGCTTCGGCGCTCCGCTCAGCTGACGGAAGAAAACCTGTACGGAGCGCGTTAATTGCGAAAGCTGCCTCATGCTGTCCATTTGTTCTCCATGCTGCAAGTAAAGAAGCAGCAAATTCGTCACAGCCCGTTTCATAATTTCACAGGCAAGTGTCGATTGGATTCTCAACCATCCTATGAAAGTTGCACGCTCGGCCGCGATCTTACTGCCGCTCTCCAAAGATCGCTAGTGCCGTTCGATATGTATTTGCGTGCGCCTCCACCGTGGCTTCCAGCGGCGCACCGTATCCTCCGCCCAAAGTCACCACCACGGGAATCCCCCGATCATGGCAGCCCGCGAGCACCATCCGGTCGCGCCGTCGCAGTCCTTCCGTGGTTAGCGCCAGCCTTCCCAGCGTGTCGCACTCCAACCCATCCACGCCGGACTGAAAGAAGACAGCCTGCGGCTTCCACCCGAACACCGCGTCCAACGCCCGCTCCAGCGCAGCCAGGTATTCCTCGTCGCCCGTCGCGTCTTCCAACTCCACATCCAGTCGTGATCGTTGCTTCCGAAATGGAAAATTCTTGCGCCCGTGCAGCGAGAGCGTAAACACACGCCGCTCATCCGCGAAGATCTGTGCTGTGCCATCACCCTGGTGTACGTCGCAGTCCACTACCGCCACGCGTTCCAGTCCTCCTCCGCCCAGCGATCCTGGGCTCAACATCCACCGCGCCGCCACCGCAATGTCGTTAAACACGCAAAATCCGGAACCCTCTCCCCGGAACGCATGGTGCGTGCCTCCGGCCAGCACTCCGCAGTAGCCGGTATTCAGGGCATCTCGGGAGGCAGCCAGCGTTCCTCCCACGCTGCACAGCGTCCGTCGTACCAGCGACTCCGACCACGGAAACCCAATCCGCCGCATGGCCTGCCGCTCCAGCTTGCCGGCAAGAAAGGCGTCCACGTAGGCCGCGTCGTGTACCTGCTCAATCAACTCGCGCGGTGCTGCCTCTGCCGCCTCCAGCAAATATTGCCCATCGCTTTCCAGGGCTCGCCGCAGCAGCCGATACTTGGCCATCGGGAACCGGTGTCCCTCTGGAAGCTCAATTTCGTGGTGATCGCAGTAGAAAAGCCGTCGCCGCATGTCTCTTTCAGTTTGCTGCGCATCGCCGGGAGTGGCAAGACCTGCCGGATTCCGCTTCTCTCATGCGGAATCGAATATTCCACGTGCCCAAACCCTTGCTCCCCGGCCTTTTGTTTGCGAACATGGAACATTAACATTTGCTTCATCAAGGCCTATCCACTGTGTACAACTTGCCCGCCCCAAAGAAAAGAGCGCACGAGCTTCCCGGCCCAACGGAGCCAGTTCCTTCTCCGTCCGCAAGGCAGATGGTCTATGAGACCTCGTCGGGCGGGGTCGTGCTACGCCACATTCGCGGGACATGGCAGGTCGCCATCATCGAGCCCAACATCATCAACGCGGATACCATTACCCGTCGCGCCAAGGCTCGCCCCGAGGGTACCGTCTTCGCTCTTCCCAAGGGTGGAGTGGACGAAGGCGAAACGCCCGAGCAGAGCGCCGACCGCGAGGTCTTCGAAGAAACCGGCGTCCATGGTCTGCGCCTTTTCCGCCTCACCACCATTCGCTACGTTTACGTGCGTTCCTGGGGAGGTCGCGAGCAGGTCTCCAAATCCGTCAGCTTCTATCTCTTCCTCTACGCCTCCGGACGTCTAGGCCAAATCCGTCCAGACATGCGCGATGAAGTGCGCAAAGCCTTCTGGTTTCCTCTGGACAAGGCACACCGCAAGCTCACCTATCGCGGCGAGCGTGAAGTTCTGAAGATGGCGCAGAAGATCGTCCGTGAGCATCCCGAGCGGCTCACGCCTCCGCCTCCGCAGCAACCCGTCACAGGTCCGGCCGTGGCGCGTCCCATCGCGCAGCAGCGCGCTACGTTTTCTCCGCGTCCTAACGTTCAACGTTCGCCTCAGCAGCAGCGTGGTTCCAGTCAGCAGCGCAACGCCAGCCAGCAGCGTAGCGGAGCCCAGCAGCACGGCTCCAACCAGCAGCGTGGCGGAGGTCAACAGCGCCGGAGGGAGAACATTCCGGACCGCTCCCAGCCTTCCAACACCTCCCGCCCGGGAAATCGCCCTGCACGGCCTTAACCCGTAAGCGTAATCACAATGGCATGTGACGCACTTCCTTGTACGTAAACCTGGTGTTTCTGTCTGCGAGAAAAAATATATCTCCAACATTTTTAGCAATTTGCACAAGAAACTGCTTGACTGAATGGCGATTCATTCAGTAGAGTTAGTTCAACTTAATAAGGCGCGCGTCGTTGCCATCCTCACCCCACATTCTCGACGCGCGCCGCCTCTTTTTTAGAGGCTTTTTCTTGTTTATAGAGGCGGATTGATCGCGTAATCACGGTGAGTTCCAAATCGAATCAACTGTCAAATCCGATTCTGCTGAATTGTTTCTTCTTCTCCGTTTCCTTGCATCAGATCACCTGTTGTCAGTCGTGTAATCAAGCCGCGCAGAGGAACTGATCTGTCCCCTTGTACCTCTGACAATGCGTTTCCCGGGTTGCAATCATAGCTGTTGATTGTTCGGAGAAGCCTCATCGATGCTGAAACAAGTTGAGAAAGTCGCCGTCCTCGGCGCGGGAACCATGGGTTCCCGCATCGCTGCGCACCTGGCCAATGCCGGGGTGCGTTCTTACCTGCTCGACATAGTTCCGCCGGGCGTCGCCCCAGATGCTCCGAGTGCCGCTCGCAACCGTATCGCCGACTCCGGTCTGGAGGCTGCGCGCAAGTCCAAGCCCGCCGCTTTCATGGAGCCAGCTCTCTCGCGTCTGGTCACCACCGGAAACTTCGAAGACCATCTCAGCCTGCTTGCTGACTGCGACTGGATCATCGAAGCCGTGGTTGAGAATCTCGACCTCAAGCGCGCCCTGCTGAAAAAGGTCGAAGCCGTGCGCAAGCCCGGCACCATCATCACCACCAACACCAGCGGCCTTCCTGTGCATTCCATCGCCGAGGGCTTCAGCGAAGATTTCCGTCGCCACTGGTTCGGTACGCACTTCTTCAATCCTCCGCGCTACATGCGCCTGCTGGAGATCATCCCCACTCCTGAGAGCGATCCCGCGGCCATCGAAGCCATCGCCCACTTCGGCTCGGTCCGTCTCGGCAAAGGCATTGTCTATGCCAAGGACACGCCGAACTTCATCGCCAACCGTATCGGCTGCTTCTCCGTGGTCAACATCGCCCGCCTCATGCAGGAGTTCGATTTCTCCGTGGAGCAGGTCGATGCACTCACCGGTTCGGCCATCGGCTTCCCCAAGTCAGCCACCTTCCGCACCATTGATATGGTTGGCCTCGACGTTCTCAGCCACGTCGTCCGCAATGCCAAGCGCATGGCGCCCGCCCTGGCCACCGCCGGCGGCCCTTCCGAGACGCCCATGCTCGATGAGCGCGGCGATCTCGACCTCCCTCCGTTCTATGACCAGATGGTTGAGCGCAAGCTGCTCGGCGACAAGACGCGCGCTGGCTTCTACAAGAAGGAGCGCACGCCCGAAGGCGAAAAGCGCCTCGTCATTGACTGGAAGACCCTCGAGTATCGTCCCGCCACGCGTCCCAAGTTCCCCTCGCTGGAGATGGCCAAGACTGTGGACTCTCTCGGCGAGCGCGTCCGCATGCTGACCGGCTTCGGTGATCAGAAGGTGGACAAGGCTGGCGAGTTCCTCTGGACCGCTCTCTCCGAGGTCTTCACCTACGCGGCCAATCGCATTCCCGAAATCAGCGACAACGTCGTTGAGATTGATCGTGGCATGCGCATGGGCTTCAACTGGGAGATGGGCCCCTTCGAACTGTGGGACGCCATCGGCGTCGAGGCCTCTGTCGCCCGCATGAAGAAGGAAGGGAAGCCCGTCGCCGCCAACGTCGAAAAGCTTCTCGCCTCCGGACAGAAGAGCTGGTACACCGACGCTGCCAACACCGCCAGCGGTCGCGCCTACTTCGATCTCGCCACCACTTCCACTCAGGAAGAAAAAGTCGCGCCCGGTGTCTGGAGCGTCACTGTAGCGAAGAAGTCGAATGGTGTGGTCAAGTCCAACTCCGGCGCATCGCTCATTGATCTTGGCGACGGTGTCGGCTGCATCGAGTTCCACTCCAAGATGAATTCACTTGGCGCGGACATACTTCAGCTCACCTCGCAGGTACTCAAGCCCGGTGGCCTTGGCGAAAACTTTGACGCCTTCGTCATCAGCAATGACGCGTCGAACTTCTCCGTCGGCGCCAACATCATGCTGCTCCTCATGGCCGCGCAAGACGAAGAGTGGGACGACGTGGACATGATGGTGCGCCAGTTCCAGAACATGACGCAGCTCATCAAGTTTTCGCCCAAGCCCGTTGTCGCCGCGCCTTTCGGCATGGCTCTCGGCGGCGGCTGCGAGGTCTCGCTGCACGCCACCGCGCGCCAGCCTCACGCCGAACTCTACATGGGCCTCGTCGAAGTCGGCGTCGGTCTGCTTCCCGGCGGAGGCGGCTGCAAGGAGATGACCGTTCGCGCCATCGACGCCGCACAGTCCATCCGTCCCGATGGCCGTGGTGAGTCCGTCGAGATGATGGAAGCCATGAAGAAGGCGTTTGAAACCGTTGCCATGGCCAAGGTCTCCACCTCTGCATTTGAGGCGCGTGGTCTCGGCTTCCTCAATCGTGCCGATCAGATCACCATGAACCGCGAGCGCGTGCTCAGTGACGCAAAAGCTCGTGCGCTGGAACTTGCACGCGGCGGTTATCGCGCGCCCGTCCCTCGCACCGATCTTCCAGCGCCCGGCGAGAACATTCTCGCAACGTTGAAGCTCGGCGTGCATCTGATGCGGCAGGGTGAGTTCATCAGCGACCACGATGTAAAAATCGCAACCAAGGTAGCCGAGGTTCTCTGCGGCGGCGCGTTAACTCCCGGCACTCCCGTCAGCGAGCAGTATCTGCTCGACCTGGAGCGCGAGGCTTTCAAGAGCCTCTCCGGAGAGCGCAAAACGCAGGAGCGCATTCAGTTCACGCTCAAAACCGGCAAGCCCTTGCGCAACTAAGCAGAAGATTGAAGTAAGAATTTGAGGTGTCATCCTGAGCGAAGCGAAGGACCCCCGGAAGGCTCAAATAAGCAGCAGTGCGCCAAGGCCATCTCTGCCGAGCACTTCCGGGGACGACATCAACAAAGCCACTGAGAATCGTCCCTCGTGGACGAGGAGATTTGACTCATGCGAGAAGTTGTCATCGTAAGTGCCGTCCGCACCGCGGTCGGCAAAGCCAACAAAGGAACCTTGCGCTCCACCCGCCCCGACGATCTTGGCGCCTTCGCGATTCGCGGCGCGCTGGCCCGCGTCCCCGAACTCGACGTGCATGAGATCGAGGACGTCATCCTCGGCTGCGCCATGCCAGAGGCCGAGCAGGGCATGAACGTTGCCCGCATCGCCGCCCTCCGCGCTGGCCTGCCGGTTGAAACCTCGGCCATGACCATCAACCGTTTCTGCTCGTCGGGATTGCAATCCATCGCCATTGCCGCTGACCGCATCGCCACCGGGGGCGCGGATGTCATCGTCGCCGGAGGCACCGAGTCCATGACCATGATCCCCATGGGCGGACACAAAGTCTCCTGCAATCCGTCGCTCGTGCAGAGCTATCCAGATGTCTATCTCTCCATGGGCCTCACCGCCGAGCGGCTCGCCACGCGCTACGGCATCACGCGTGAGCAGGCCGACGAGTTCAGCTATCACAGCCACCAGAAGGCTTCCAAGGCCATTCAGTCCGGAGCCTTTGAAGATGAGATCGTTCCTGTCTCCGTCACCTTCCGCGCTCCCGCCGCGCAGGCCACACGCGGCTCCGCAGCCGTAAAGCTCGCGGTTGAGACCATCGAGTTCAAGGTGGACGAAGGCCCCCGCGCAGACACCACCATGGAAGCGCTCGCCGCCCTCAAGCCTGCCTTTCACATCAAGGGCGTCGTGACCGCTGGTAACTCCTCGCAGATGAGTGACGGCGCAGCCGCTGCCGTCGTGATGAGTGCCGAGCGCGCCAAGGCTCTGGGACTCAAGCCTCTCGCACGCTTTGTCGCCTTTGCCACTGCGGGCTACAAGCCAGAGGAGATGGGCCTCGGTCCGGCCTTTGCCGTGCCCAAAGCGCTCAAACTCGCCGGACTCACCCTTGACCAGATCGACGTCATCGAGGGCAATGAAGCTTTCGCCACGCAATCTCTCGCGGTCATCAAGGAACTCGGCATCGATCCCGCGAAACTCAATCCCAACGGCGGAGCCATCGCTCTCGGACATCCCCTCGGATGCACCGGAGCCAAGCTCACAGCCACCTTGCTGCGCGAACTCAAGCGCCGCAAAGCGCGTTACGGAATCGTCACCATGTGTGTCGGCGGCGGCATGGGCGCAGCTGGCATCTTCGAAAATTTGAACTAGGAATCGGGTGGCCCATTCAAGCCCGTTCTTGGCTTGAGTGGGGTAGAGACAGGCAGGTGCCCCATATCTGCCGTCTGTTGGCAGATGTGGGTTTTCGAAACACAATCCGCGCCATGGGACGCCCTGAGCGCGCAAGCAATATCTGGAGGAGCAAGAGAATGGCAACCACCGTCACACCGGCACAGAAGAAGATCGTCGGCGGCAACTTCCTGATTGAGGAGACCAACCCGCAGGACGTTTTCACACCGGAAGATTTCAACGACCAGCACAAGCTCATCGAGCAGACCGCCGAAGACTTTGCCACCAAGGAAATTCTTCCCAACGCAGATCGCATCGAGCACAAGGACTTCGCCTTCAGCCGCGAGCTCATCAAGAAAGCCGCCGACCTTGGATTGACAAGTGTCGATATTCCAGAAGAATACGGCGGCGCGGAGATGGACAAGGTTTCTTCCGCCATCATCGCGGATCGCATCGCCAAGCAGGGCTCTTTCGCTGTCACCTTCAGCGCTCACGTCGGCATCGGAACGCTGCCCATCATCTGGTTCGGCACAGATGAACAGAAGAAGAAATATCTGCCGCGTCTCGCCAATGGCGAGTGGGTCGGCGCCTATGCGCTTTCAGAGAGCAGTTCCGGCTCAGATGCCATGAATGCTCGCACCAAGGCAGTGCTCTCTGCCGATGGCAAGCACTACGTCCTCAATGGCGAAAAGATGTGGATCACCAACGCATCGTTCGCTGACATCTTTGTGGTCTTCGCCAAGGTCGATGGTGAGAAGTTCACCGCATTCCTCGTCGAGCGCACCTTCCCCGGCTTCACCGTCGGCAATGAGGAGCACAAGCTCGGCATTCGCGGCTCATCCACCTGCCCGCTCATTCTCAACGACTGTCAGGTTCCGGTCGAGAACGTTCTCGGAGAAATCGGCAAGGGCGCAACCATCGCCTTCAACATTCTCAACGTGGGACGCTTCAAGCTCGGTGCCGCAGCCGTTGGCGGAGCCCGCACCTGTCTCGCCAGCTCGCTCAAGTGGGCCAAGGAGCGCAAGGCCTTCGGCAAGCCCATCGGTGATTTCGGCATGGTTCGCGAGATGCTGGCCGACATCGCCATCGGCATTTATGCTGGCGAAGCGCTCGTCTATCGCACCGTCGGCATGATGGATGCCGCCACCGCTGACATCCCCAAGGGCTCGCCCGACGAGTCAAAGCTCATCCGCAAGGCCATTGAGGAGTACGCCGTCGAATGCTCCATCATCAAGGTCTGGGCCTCTGAGATGTTCAACGACGTGGTTGACAACCAGGTGCAGATCTATGGCGGTTACGGCTTCGTAGAGGAGTATCCTGCCGAGCGCGCCTATCGCGATTCGCGCGTCAATCGCATCTTTGAGGGCACCAACGAAATCAATCGCCTCATCATCACCGGATGGCTTCTCAAGCGCGCTCTCAGTGGCCAGCTTCCCCTGCTTCCGGCCATCAAGAAACTGATGGACGAGATGATGGCTGGTCCCAGCTTCGCCGAAGAAGATGAGCGCAAGCTCGCTCCGCAGCGCAAGCTCATTGAGAACGCCCGTAAGATCGGACTCATGGTCGCAGGCGTAGCCTCGCAGAAGTACATGCAGCAAATCACCGACCATCAGGAAGTCATGGGCGCCATCGCTGACATCGTCATCGAGGTCTATGCCATGGATTCCGTTCTCGCCCGCACTCTCAAACTCATCGAGACGCAGGGTGAAGCGGCATCCGCCGTGCCCATCGCCATCAGCGACGTCTATCTCTACCAGGCTTTCGCCCGCGTAGAAGGCGCCGCCAAGAAGGTCCTGGCTGACGTTGCCGATGGAGACATGCTGCGCACCCAGATGACCATCCTGCGCCGCCTCGTAAAGGCCGATCCCATCAATGTGATCGCCGCTCGCGAGAAGGTCGCAGCCCGTGTCATCGAAGCAGGGAAGTACGCCCTCTAAAACAGGGTAGCGCAGCTGACCAGGTGGCCCATACAAGCCCGCCGGGTGGCCCATACAAGCCTTCTGTTGGCTTGTGTGGGGTACTCGATCTTGTATTTGATTTAGCAGGATGGGCGCCGGTGTTAGAGCCAGTGCCCCATTTCTGCCTTCCTTTGGCAGAAGTGGGGCTATTGCTCTTCATCAGTCACAGCAAGGGCGAGGCCGCGGCCTCGCCTTTTTCACGTTGCCGAAGTACTTCGCGCCTCGCGCTCCGCGCGCAGTTCTTCCATCACGCTGCTTACCAGCTCTTTCGCTTCATTCAGCGCTTGCATTACGATCTGCAAATCCATTGCGGGCAAGCCGGGCTGCCGATTGCTCTGGCAGTACACTCCGTGTTGTCCCACCATGGTCAACGCATCCGTAAGCGTGTCCAGTGCCACGGCCAAGCGGCCGCGCGAACTTCCCATCTGTAATTCATGCAGCTCAAGCTCTCGATGTTTAGTGCGGAAGACACTTTCAATTCGGCTCAAACTTGCTCCTTCGGCATTCCAGCGAACATCGCCGCGCGGTTCACTTAAGCAGGATGAAACACATGCTCCACCACGTCAAAAACTCGCTCTATCTTTTCCAGTGCCATCGCACCCAATGACTGCCTCGTGCGTCTTGCTTCGATCAGCGATAACAGGCAAGCTGCAACGCAAAGCGCGCCGAACGTCCCCCGGTTCATGTTGTTACCCCTTGTTTCGTTAGCTCTGCGGGTTAGATGATTCGCATAACCTCTTGGATACTGCGGGAGAGAGTGTCGCGCCCGCCACTAGCAATTTCGCGGGTTTCCGTGACACTCGGCAGAAAAGAACTCAGCGCCAAATCGCGCCGAAACGCCACCACAAGAGCTAAGAACGCCTTCACAATAATTCTTGATGAACATCTGTTGTACGTGGCCGATGAACGTCTTTATTGTGCGACGGTTGCTGCGCGCGGCTGCGGTACAAGCTTGCTCAACTGTGCAATCGCATCTTTCAGGTGCGCACGCTCCGGCTCCGTCACGTTCGGATCGCTCAGCCGCAGGGTCATCCACTCCACAGCTGCTCGCGGTGAAACATGCGGAGCCGATGGCGTAATCTGCGTCACCATTAAATCGCCGTGCTGTTCCTGGGTTCTGAAAACAACGTAGTCATTCGCGGAGATTGCCGTGTACCCCTCGATCTCGTTGTAGTAGCCAACCGCCTTGTAGCCAACGCGCACCGTTTCTGAAGGACGTTCCACGGTCTCCACGTCGAAGCGAACTACCACCACAACGCGCTCAAACTCAGGATTGTTCTTCAGCGAAGTAAACGGCTTCAGCCGGTTCCATCCTGCTGCCTGCAGGCGCGCGCCTTCAAAATCCAACCGGCAAAAATTGGAAAGCAGAATTTTCTGTGATGCGGAAAGGTCCGCCACTGACATACTGTGCAGCCTCACGCCGGGCGTGGATTGTTGCGCACCAACCAGTTGCGCCACAGCAGCCGAAGCCAGCAAAAACACAAATACCAAGGTAAGAAGACGACGTTGCATAGGTTCCAGAGACTCCACTCATCAGCCTAACCGTAGTCTCGCTCCCCGGGCAACCCGCAAATTTCGCACGAAGGAATCATAGATACCGAATTCCGGACACTGCCGTACGTGACACCTCTTGCCCTTCCTTTGCCCTGCCTGCGCCCGCCCTCATTCTCCTCGCGAGCCGTTTTGTCGTAGGATAAGTTCACGAACCGCCCTCGCGATCTCTCATGCTGAAAGTGCACGCCATCGCCGTCCGCATCACCGCGCTGCTGCTGCTTCTTGTGGCCGTGAGCTTTGCCGCGGAGCCGCGCCGCATCAGCGTCTATGCTCCTCAGGCCGTCTACCAGGTAGACATCCTCTTTCGTGACGGCGTCGATTACGTTGGCCTCACCGATTTGCTGGAGCCGCTCGGCCGCCTCGAATCCGGCGTCGACGGCAAAAAGCTCAAGCTCACCTTCAACGGCACAGAGGCTGAATTCCAGGACGCCAAGCGTCAGTACCGCGTGCGCTCCAGCAAGCAGGAGTTGCCCTCCAACTTTCTCCTGGTCGACGGACGTGGCTACCTCCCCGTCGCCGCCGTCGCCAGCTTCCTGCCCCGCCTTACCGATCAGGCCGCCAGCTTTCATGCCGCGCCCCGCCGTCTCTTCGTAGGCTCGTCGGAGCTGCACTACGCCGCCGAATTGCGCCGCTCTCCTTCGCGACTGGTGCTCACCTTCACCGCCCCGGTCAATCCCTCCACCTTTGTGGAGAAGAATCGCGTGCGCCTGCTTTTCCGTCGTGAAGCCCTCGTCGCCAGCGGCCCTGAAACCGTCCCCTTCAACGATCCTTTTGTGCAGAGCACCATCTTTTCGGAGAGTCCTGCCGGAGCCGAGCTCACGGTCAACCTGCTTCAGCCCGCCACCGTCTCCACCGCAGATGGCGGGCGCACCCTGACCATCTCTGCTGTTGCCCCCCAGCCCGCAGCTCCCGTGCCGGCCGCACCGGCTGCGCAGGCCGCCGCAACCGCGCCGGGCCAACCGCATCCTGCTCGCTCCCGTCCCTTCGTCATTCTCGACGCTGCTCACGGAGGCACGGAGACCGGGGCCATGCTCTCGCCCTCCTTGCCTGAGAAGGCCGTGAACCTCGCCCTCGCTCGCCGCCTGCAAAAGGAGCTGGAGACTCGCGGCATTCCCGTGGTCCTCACCCGCGTAGCTGACAATCTGCTTACGTGGGACCAGCGTGCCGTCTCCGCCAACACCTCGCATACTTCGCTCTACGTGGCCATCCACAGCTCTTCCAGCGGGCACGGCGTGCGGCTCTACACCTCGCTGCTCTCCGCCGCCGAGCCCGCCAATGCTCCCAATCCGCGCGCCTTCCTTCCATGGGAGCTCGCGCAGGCGCCATACCTCAACCTTTCCCGCTCTTCCGCCGCCGCACTGGCAGAAGCCTGCACCGCCGCCGGAGTGCCCGTGCGCACCTCATCCGCTCCGCTGCGTCCGCTCAACTCCGTCACCATCGCCGCCATTGCCGTCGAGGTCGCACCATCCGGCAGCTCCGTTGATGAACTGGCCTCGCCTGACTACCAGCAGAAAGTGGTCGCCGCCATCGCCTCCGGCATCGTCGCCCTTCGCGGCAAGTTGGGAGACACCCAGTGATCTCCCGCAAGCTGCAATTCGTCATCGCCACGCTCGTGCTGGCCATCTTCGCCATGGGAGCCTACTTCGTCCACCTCAAGCGTCGCGCTGAGTCCATGGGCGCGCCGCCCGTTTCGCAGTCCCTCACCGCTCCCGTCAGCGGTCCTGCCGAGCAGATGGTCCTCTACGTCGCCACCGATGACGACGACTCTCTCCGCGCCACTGCCATCTCCTCTCCGCTGCCCACCGATCCCGGCGAGCGTGGACGCCTCGCCCTGCACACTCTCATCGCCCGCTATCTCCAGAAGGATTCGCCTCACCCCCTCGGCCCCGGAGCCGACGTGCATGACGTCTACCTGCTCGATCCAGCCTCCGCCGTCGTCAACCTCAACGCGGCTTTCGCCGACTCGCATCGCAGCGGCATCGAGGTCGAGCAGCTCTCGGTCTTCTCGCTCGTGCTCACTCTCAAAGCCCAGCTTCCCGCTCTCACCCGCGTCCGCATCCTCGTTGACGGAAAATCCCGCGACACGCTCGCCGGACACATCGACCTCTCCGGCTGGTATGACGTCGCCTCCATCACCTCTGCTTCCAGCGAGTTGAAGTAGCCGAGCGCCAGCAACCGGAGCCGCGCCTTTCCGCCTTGCTGACCATCTTTCTCCGGCGGGTGGCCCATACTAGCCGTCTTTTGGCTAGTGTGGGGCTATTGACTTTGTGAAGGCTCCGCTTGCCGGAGTTGTTGAATGCGCGGCGATTTTTCGTTAGGTATCGCCCTCACTGCTGGAGAAGAGCTTGATCCCCAACGCAAAATGAAGAAATAGGGCAATGGCACCAAGGATGGGCATCCCGGCAAAGAAAACTGTCCAAAGCCGATTCAAGAGCTGCATTTGTCCCACTGTTATATACACAGCGTTGCCATGCGACCACAGCGCTTCCGGTTGATGTGCAGTAGGAGTTCGCGAGCCTAGTAGGGTCAAAAGAAGAAACCAGCAGAATGACAGCGCTCCGGTAAGCAATCCGAGACCGAAGGCGAAAGAGTACATCGCCCGCGCAGCTCTCTTCCAAGCTCCTTCGACCACCTTTCGTTCCGGTAATTGTGAAACAGGATTGAGCTTCTTGCCCCCTGTTGCGGAGTGAGCAAAGATGCCGGTAATGAAAGCGAGTGGCATGGCGATGAAAAGGGAGAAGCGAAGCCAATAAAGCCACTGTGCTTCAGTCGGGGTTACGTAACCTGCCTGTCCGAACTGATCGAGTGACGCAGTCTGGGTTGCCGTCGGGGTTAGAGAGCCAATACTGAGCAACAGGCCAAGGTAGTAGACGTACACAACCACGGTCATTAAGGCTAGAAAGATGGCCGCGACGAACATCGCGCTGGCGAATCTCTTCCAAGCATCAGGTTGTTGGGCCAGATTGGACACGGCTGGAGCGCTCCCATTCAAGTCGAATTGTACAAGTCTGAACGAATGAGCACATCTTGCTACAAGGCAACGGCAAGTCTGAGGGCCTTTGACTTTGTTTCTGCCGTTGCTCCCCCGCCCTTCCCTCCGTAAGTGGTATTCTGCTTTTTTGCTTTTCGCGTCGAGATGATGTCCGTGTAATCCAGCCTCGGGGAAAATTCTCAGTGATGATCAAAGCTTTCCGCTCAGCAGTCCTGCTTCTTGCATTTGCGCCTATCGCCTTCGCTCAGCAAACTCAGCCAGCTCCCGCCGCCGCCCAGCCTGCAGCTTCCGCCATCACCGGATTCCGGGATGTTGCCGCCGAGCAGAAGCTGGAAGAGAAGTTCCTCGCCGTCCCGGAGCCAAGTCTCGCTCGCGAGCATCTCCGCATCCTCACCTCGGAGCCTCATATCGCCGGCTCCCCCGAAGATCGCAAGACCGCCGACTACGTCGCCCAAAAGTTCCGCGAGGCTGGCCTTGAAGTCCGCATTGACGCCTATAAGGTGTGGCTCAACCTGCCCAAGCAGATTCTCGTCGAAGCCACCGCGCCCGCCGGACTCAAGATGCACGGCCCCACCCGCGAGCACGTCGAAGGCGATCCCTATCAGGACGACTCCCGCGTCGTCATGCCCTTCAACGGCAGTTCGCCCTCCGGCGAGGTCGAAGCTGAAGTCGTTTACGCCAACTATGGCCGCCCCGAGGACTTCAAGAAGCTCCGCGAGATGGGCGTCGACGTTCACGGCAAGATCGTCATCACCCGCTACGGCCAGAACTTCCGGGGCGTCAAGGCGCTCACCGCGCAGCAGGCCGGAGCCGCCGCCCTCATCATCTACTCGGATCCTCAAGACGACGGCTACTTCCGCGGCGACGCGTATCCCCGTGGTCCGTATCGCCCTGCCACCGGAGTCCAGCGCGGCTCCGTGCAGTTCACCTTTGAGTATCCCGGAGACGCCACCACCCCCGGCATCGCTTCCACCCTGGACCTGCCCGCCTCGCAGCGCACTCCGCCTGAGAAAGCTGGCAACCTGCCCACCATCCCTGTCACCCCGCTCTCCTACGCGGATGCTGCGCCCCTCCTGGAGAAGCTGGGCGGCCCGGAGAGTCCGCGTGAGTGGCAGGGAGCCTTGCCGTTCACCTATCACCTCGGTTCTGGCCCGGTGCGCGTTCACATGAAGCTTGTGCAGGACTTCAGCTACACCACCATCTGGAACGTCATTGGCACCATTCGCGGCAGCGCCCAGCCCGATACCATGGTCGTCGCCGGAAACCATCGCGACGCCTGGGTCTATGGCGCGGTCGATCCCAATAGCGGCACCGCCGCCATGCTGGAGTCTGTCCACGGCATCGGCCAGTTGCTCAAGAGCGGCTGGCGACCCCGCCGCACCATCGTATTCGCCAGTTGGGACGCCGAGGAGGAGGGCCTCATCGGTTCCACCGAGTACGCCGAGCAATACGCCAAGCCGCTGCAGAACGCCGTGGCCTACCTCAACATGGACGTCGGCGTCTCCGGCCCCGATTTTGGTGCCTCCAGCGTGCCCAGCCTCAAACAGTTCCTTCGCGACGTCGCCCGCAGCGTGCCCAGCCCCAAGGGTGGCACCGTCTATGACGTTTGGAAGGCGCAGAGCGAAGCCGCCCGCCGCAATCGTGAAAGCGCAGACACCGGATCATTCAATGAGCGCCGTGGCGAGGCCGACGGCGGGGAGGTTCGTGTCGGCGATCTCGGCAGCGGTTCAGACTACTCCGCCTTTCTCCAGCATCTCGGTGTGCCTTCCACGGACATCGGTTCCGGCGGTCCCTACGGTGTCTACCACTCCGTCTTTGATAACTTTGCCTGGTTCACCCGCTTTGCTGACCCCAACTTCGTTTATGAGCAGCAGATGGCGCGCGTCTTTGGCCTGGAAGTCCTTCGCCTCGCCCAGGCGGACGCTTTGCCCTTTGACTATGAGGTCTATGGCAGCGAGGTGCGCAGGCACCTTGAGAACGCCCAGCGCCGTGCCCAAGGCATCCACTGGAACGCCTCAGAGGTGAAGTCCCAGCCCAACTTCGATCCGTCGCTCAAGGCCGCGGACCGCCTTGCCTCGGCGGGACGTGCTCTCCGCCAGGCTTCTGTCACTGCTCCAGCCTCGCAACTGCCGCGCATCAATTCCGCCCTGCTCCTGGCGGAGCGCGCCATGCTTGGTGCCGGGCTGCCCCACCGCTCCTGGTTCCGCCACACCGTCTACGCTCCGGGCGAGTACACCGGCTACGCTGCCGTGGTCATTCCCGGAGTCAATGAAGCCATGGATCGCAATGACTTTGCCGCGGCCTCCCAGTCTCTCGACGATCTCGCCGCAGCTCTGCAGAGGGCGGCAACCGTGCTGGAATCCGCCTTGTAGCGGACCACTCCGCCACCCCGGATGGCGTCTCAGATGGCGTCAAGTTCGGCTGCAATAAAAATTTCGTGCATTTCAGCGCTAGCGATGGTACTTATCCTGAACACTTGCAAGTTACTTACAGGAGCAACGGGTAGATGAGCGGAAAAGCATTCTACAAAAACCTTTATTTCCAGGTACTGGTCGCGATTGCAATCGGTATTCTTCTCGGTCACTTCAAACCCTTGGTCGGCGCCGAGATGAAGCCTTTCGGCGATGGCTTTATCAAGCTGATCAAGATGATGATCGCTCCCATCATCTTCTGTACCGTGGTGCTTGGCATCTCCGGTATGGAAAACATGAAAGCGGTGGGAAAAACCGGAGCGCTCGCAATCCTGTATTTTGAGATTTTGAGCACCGTCTCCCTCGTCATCGGCCTCATCATTGTGGATGTCGTCAAGCCCGGCGCGGGTATGAACGTCAACGTCCTCACCCTCGACGCCAAAGCCGTGGCCGCCTACACCGGGCCCGGCAAGATGCAAACCACTACTGGCTTCCTCCTCGATGTCATACCCGACACAATCGTCGGAGCCTTCGCCAAAGGGGATATCCTCTCCGTCCTCTTCTTTGCCATCCTCTTCGGCTTCGCGCTTCACATGATTGGCGATAAGGGCAAGCTGGCTTTCAGCGTCCTCGAACAGATCTCGGCCGTCCTCTTCCGCATCGTCGGCATGATCATGCGTGTGGCCCCCATCGGAGCCTTTGGCGCGATGGCCTTTACCATCGGCAAGTACGGCCTCGGAACCCTCTTCCAACTTGGCAAACTGATGGCCTGCTTCTATTCCACGTGCCTCATCTTCATCTTCGTCGTCCTCGGCATTGTGGCAAGGCTGCACGGCTTCAGCATCTGGAAATATCTGAAGTACATCAAGGAAGAGCTGTTTATCGTTCTCGGAACCTCCTCTTCCGAAGCGGTGCTGCCTCGCATGATGATCAAGATGGAAGCCGTTGGCGTGCAGAAGGCCACCGTTGGTCTGGTCATCCCCGCGGGCTACTCCTTCAATCTTGACGGCACCTCGATCTACCTCACCATGGCCGCCATCTTCATTGCCCAGGCCACCAATACGCATCTTTCGCTCGGCCAGCAGCTTGGCTTACTGGCGATTCTGATGCTAACCTCCAAAGGCGCGGCTGCGGTTACAGGAGGCGGTTTCATCGTGTTGGCCGCGACCCTGGCTACCACCGGAACCGTGCCAGTGGCAGGCGTAGCGCTCATCCTCGGCATCGATCGCTTTATGTCGGAGGCTCGTGCGCTCACCAACCTCATCGGTAACGGCGTGGCAACCATCGTCGTCGGACACTGGTGCAAGACGCTGGATGAGGGCAGGCTGCGGAAGATGTTGAGTGGAGAAGGCGCCCCCCCACAACTGGCCGACGAGCCTGAAACGCTCGCCGTTTAAGGGATAGATTCAATTGTGTAACAAGGCCTGGAACCCGGCAGAGTTCCGCTCCAGGCCTTGAACTCCTCCGTCGAAAGTGAAAAATGAGAGGTAGAAAGACCCGCTATACCTTCGTCATTGAGTTTCTGGGTGGCACCTACGTGCACCAGGGCTCCGGCGAATCCCCTGAACTCGCCTTGCGCGAGTACTTGCGCTTTGCCAGCGAGGATGACGATTGGACCGCCTATCGCTCTGACCTGCTGCGCGCGCTCGTCGATGAGTTTGCGGTCCCCGTCGAAGGCTGCCAGAACGTCTGGTGCATCTCCGGATTCGCGGGCGACTATCTTTTCCTCATCCACATCGTCGCCACCGATAGCGGCTCCACTGCTGGCAAGAGTGTTGCCGAGGAGCAACTCGAACAGATCGGCGCAGATCCCAAGCGCTGGGGCCTCGGAGACCGCTGGTAACCGAGCGCCGCAGCCGGCCCCGACGGTGGCCCACTCAACGCCCTTTTCGTTGAGTGGGGGCTTTGAGTTGACCTCATGTCGTTGCGACGATCTCAGAGAGCCACTCCAGCCCTTACCCGTTTACTCCGCAACTCGCATTCCATTTCTAGTGTCTCTTACTGATTCCGTCCAGCACTGCTTGCCCCGAGACTGAATGCGAGGGAATTTCCCATATGCTGCAAGAGCTCAATCGCTTTGTCCTCGCTCATGATCGTTATCTCGCTCTTGATCGTGCGCGCACCGAATGCCTCAATCCCATGCAGCGCGAATTCCTCCACATCAAGATTCTCGAAGCCTATCTCGAAGTCCAGTATCACGCCCGCCACATCACAGGCCTTCAATATGCGGACGGGAATGATTACGCGGATCAAAACTAAGAGCCGCGCTCCAAGTAAGCGCGGCCCCTCTGTCTCGTCTCTCCCTCCACTGCGCTTTGCACGCAGTGGTTTTTTTGTCTGTTACTTCACCGATCCCAGCTTTACCAGCTCAGAGACGTCCTTCTTCTCCAGCCCGTGCACCTGCTTGTTGTACTCATCCACCTTTGACGAGTAGTTCATCGAGCAGAATTTCGGACCGCACATCGAGCAGAATGAAGCGTCCTTGTAAAACTTGTCCGGCAGCGTTTCATCGTGCATCGAGCGCGCCGTCTCCGGATCCAGTGAAAGCTCAAACTGCTTTTCCCAGTCAAAGGTATATCGCGCGTGGCTCAGCAGGTTGTCGCGTTCCTGCACGCCTGGCCGATGCCGCGCCAGATCCGCCGCATGAGCCGCAATCTTGTACGCGATAATGCCGTCCTTCACGTCCTTCTCGTTCGGCAATCCCAAATGCTCTTTCGGAGTCACATAGCAGAGCATCGCCGCGCCATACCAGCCAATCATCGCCGCGCCAATGGCCGACGTGATGTGGTCGTATCCCGGAGCGATGTCTGTCACCAGCGGTCCCAGCGTGTAGAACGGCGCGCCGTCGCACCACTCCACTTCCTTGTCCACCTGTTCTTTGATCTTGTCGATCGGCACGTGTCCCGGACCTTCAATCATCACCTGCACGTCCTGCTTCCATGCAATGCGTGTCAGTTCGCCCAGCGTCTTCAGTTCTGCGTACTGTGCCTCATCGCTTGCGTCGGCAATGCAGCCCGGACGCAAGCCGTCGCCCAGCGAGAACGCCACATCGTACTTCGCCATGATCTTGCAGATGTCTTCAAAGCTTTCGTACAAAAAGTTCTGCTTGTGATGATGTGCCATCCACTGCGCCAGAATTGCTCCGCCGCGGCTCACAATGCCCGTAATGCGGCTCGCCACCATCGGCAGAAACTGCACCAGCAATCCTGCGTGGATGGTCATATAGTCCACGCCCTGCGCCGCCTGCTCTTCAATCACTTCCAACATCAGCGCCGCGTTCAGGTCTTCAATGCGCTTCACTCGCGCCACTGCCTCGTAGATCGGCACTGTTCCCATCGGCACCGGACAATGTCTCAGCAGTGTCTCGCGGATGCCATGAATATCGCCGCCCGTGGACAGGTCCATCATCGTGTCTGCTCCGTAGTGCACCGAGGTGTGCAGTTTCTTCAACTCTTCCTGCACGTTCGAGGTCACTGCGGAGTTCCCGATGTTCGCGTTGATCTTGCACAGCGAATCCACGCCAATGCACATCGGCTCCAGCTCAGGATGGTTGATGTTTGCCGGAATGATCATCGTGCCTTCGGCAACTTTCATGCGCACCAGTTCCGCTGTGATCTTTTCGCGGTCGGCCACGTACAGCATCTCTTCGGTGATCAGTCCCTTGCGTGCGTAGTGCATCTGCGTCACGGTGGTGTCGCCTGTGCGGGCAGCCTCTTCCTTGCGCCTCGCAATCCACTCCTGCCGTATTTTGGGAATCCCCGCCGAGGGGAGTTCGTGTGGCGAAACCGTGTTGTTGCCGTTGCCGTTCGATCCGTTGTTTCCGCTCATCCTGCAAACCCCTTTAATGCTTCCGTAGCCGTTCATTATACTGTGTTGCCGGCAGCTTTGTTGCCCCTCACATCTCTGAGTCCATCTGCTCCGCCCTGCATCCAATTCACAAGTGCCCTGCGCCTTGACCCAAGGCCTCTCCCGAAGTACCCTGTTCGCAATGGGAAATGAGGGATGGCAGCATTGGGAGTGCGCTCGGGCCTGCTGCGCTGTTTCTTCTTGGGTGGAAAATGAATAAGTATTTTAAGTTCGGTGTGCCTATCGTGCTCATCGTCTCCGGTCTGGCATACCTCGCCATCAGCGGCGTTCAGGAAAGCAAAAGCTATTACGTCACCATCAAAGAGATGGGTGAAATGGGCAATGGTGTCTTCAGCAAGCGCCTCCGCGTCGCCGGAAACGTACAGCCCGGCTCCATTCGCCGTCAGGGCACTCACGTCGAGTTCACTCTCGCCGAGCAGGGACGCACTCTCAACGTCGTATACACCGGAACCGAAGCGCCGCCCGACACTTTCAAAGACAATGCACAGGCCCTTGCCGAAGGCAGCTACGGACGCGATGGCGTCTTCCATGCCAAGCAGCTTCAAGCCAAGTGCGCCTCCAAGTACGGACCCGCACAGCCCGGCCAGCAGCCTGTTCAAGCCGCCCCGGCCGCCCCACCTGAGAAGGCTCAGGCCACCGCACCCTCCATGTCGCAGTAAAATCGCAGGGATGCAGATGCGGAACAGTTGACGGGACAGATGGCCCATTCACGCCATCCGAAAACTGGAGGGTGGCCCATTCAAGCCCTCTGTTGGCTTGAGTGGGGCAGTCGCTGGGTGCCCCATATCTGCCGCAGTTAGCAGATGTGGGATTGCGCAAACTCCAGTACTGATGTGCTGCTTCTTGCTGTTGCTTTTCAATTCGTCAATGCTCCAATTGGCAATGACGCAATGTTCTGCAGATGAATCGGGTGGCCCATTCAAGCCATCTGT
>Ga0181528_10000050_pt1 | contig 117561 bp, 97 predicted proteins | sample PEATcosm2014_Bin_47_FD_119742 | JGI IMG/M metagenome (GOLD analysis project Ga0181528, IMG submission 119742) | Peatland microbial communities from MTU Mesocosm Facility, Houghton, MI, USA - PEATcosm2014_Bin10_10_metaG | ecosystem: Environmental > Terrestrial > Soil > Wetlands > Peat | place... | reverse complement strand
CTCGTCCACTTTGCAAAGCAGTCTGCAATCTAGCCACCCCATCCAGATTTGGTCGTCTGCAGCGTTGCAGAAATTATATTCGCGCAGGATAATTCGCACCAGCCGGGTAGCGGACCACGGCCTCCTCATCGCGCGGAGTTCGAACGTGCCGCAACATAACTTTCCAGGATGGCTTCGCGGTCGAGCGAATCAAGTCGCTCCGCCAAGGTAAGCGGTTAGGATCTGTCCCTTTTCTTTCACTGCCTGAGGCGTGCCGTGCAAGACGATTCCGCCCACTGAGAGCACATAGACGTAGTGGCTGATGGATAGAGCAAGGTTGGCGTTCTGTTCGATCAGGAGGACCGTCATGCCCTTGGCATTCACCTCTTGGATCGTCCTGAAAATCCCTTCCACCACGATCGGGGCGAGGCCGAGGGAAGGCTCGTCGAGCATCAGGAGCTTGGGGCGAATCATAAGGCCGCGGCCAATGGCCAGCATCTGTTGTTCGCCGCCACTCAAGGTTCCGGCGGTTTGAGTAGAACGTTCCGCCAGCCGGGGAAACAGGGCGAAGACATGTTCGATACTCTCGGCTACCGCCTGCTTCTTATAGCTTGAGTAGGCGCCCATTCTCAGGTTTTCAACCACGGTGAGTCCGGGGAATACTTGCCTGCCTTCCGGCACGTGCGAGACGCCAGCTTTTACGATCTGGTCTGTCCGCATTGCGTGAAGCGGCTTATCGTCAAAGATGATCGATCCCGCAGAAGGCCGCAGGAGGCCGGAGACGGCTTTCAGAGTCGTGGACTTCCCTGCTCCGTTAGCTCCGAGCAGGGTCACCACCTTGCCGTCCGGCACATCGAGGGACATCTCCCGGAGAACGGGACTCCCCACACCATACGAGACAACTAATTTGTCGAGCTTAAGCGTGGGATCCCCCCGTACCTAGATAGGCTTCCACTACCGCCGAATCGTTCTTGATTTCCGCAAAAGTCCCCTGCGAGATCTTCCTGCCATAATTCAACACGAAGACGTGATCGCTGAGAGCCTCCACCATAGCCATCTCGTGTTCGATAAGAAGGATGGACACGCCGGAATCGCGAATCTTGCGCAGCAGCGTCATGAGGTTCCCCTTCTCGCTTCCGTTCAAACCAGCCGCCGGTTCATCGAGGAGAAGAAGTTTGGGACGCGCCATGAGAGCCCTGGCGATTTCTACGATCTTCTGCCGGCCATATGGAAGGTTCTTCGCCAGTTCGTTCCGGTATTGAAACAACCCGGTGAACTCCAATAACTCGTCGATGCGATCGGCGAATTCTTTCTCTTCGCGACGCAACTTTACGGTCTGGAACAGGACGTCCCAGAGATTGGAGCGGGTATGGATGTGCGCACCCAAGCGGATATTGTCGAACACCGAGAGCGTAAGCAGGAGTCTGATGTTCTGGAAGGTCCGCCCCACGCCCAGCGTGCAGATTTCGTGGGACGGGCGGTTTTGGATCGCACGCCCATCGAATAACACCGTCCCAGCCGTGGGCTTATAAATACCGGTAATCACATTAACGAGGGTGGTTTTGCCTGATCCGTTCGGCCCAATCAGGCCGCAGATTTGACCAGCTCTGACGCTCAGGTCCACCTCATTGACGGCCACGATGCCGCCGAAGCGTTTCGTTAACTTCGCAGTGGTCAGCAGGCTCACGGTTTCCCCTTAGCATGGTCCGCCGCAGGCGAGCCAGGCGCTGTGGGGATGGGCCGCAGGCGCCGGAACAGACGCTTGAAATTCTCAATTTCCAACACCTTCGAATAGCGCACCATAACCAGCAGGATGATCGCGTAAACCACCATGCGGCTGCGTGCCATAAAGCGTAAGGCTTCTGGTAATGAGGTCACCGCAAAGGAACTCAGGATGCTACCCGCGACATTACTCATTCCGCCAAGTACAACCATCAACAGGTAGGTCGAGCTTTCATTGAAGGTGAATGAGTCCGGGTTGAGGTACCCGGCCATGTTCGCGAAGAATACTCCTGAGATGCCTGCAAGTACGGAAGAAATCACGAATGCGAGAAGTTTGAAATTTCTGACGTGAACGCCCATGGACTCAGCCGCAATCTCGTCCTCGCGGATCGCCTTGAATGCAAGGCCAATGTGGGAGCGTCCCAAGCGAAGTGTGCCGACTGCAGCCAGATAGGCGATGACCAACATGAAATAGTACAGGGGAAGCCCGGTGGCAATCGTTGGAATGCTGTTGAGTCCGAAAGGACCTCCGGTGATCTTCTCGTTGTTGAGAATCAGAATACGCACGATCTCGCTAAATGCGATGGTGTTGACCACAAGAAATGGTCCAGTTAGCTTGAATGACGGGAAGCCAAGAGCCAGACTTACCAGGCCGGTGATCAAGGGCGCAACTACCAAGCCGATCCATGGTGAAACCCCGAAGTTCACGCAAAGGATGCCATAGGAGTACGCTCCTACCGCCACCAACCCGGCCTGTCCCAATGACAGCTGTCCCGTGAAGCCGAGCAAAATCACCAGGCTCAAAACCACGAGCACGTTTTGCAGCCCTCTCTCCAGGATATAGAACTGATACGAGGGAATGCCCGAGAGGGGGATCAGCAACAGAATCAGAAAAATAACCTGCGTTGCCCCAATGCGCTTTAGAAATGCCAGTCTCGCCACAGAATCCTCCGCGCCTCCCTAAACCTTCTCCGAGATTTCGGAGGAAAAAATACCGCGCGGCCGGAACAGCAGAAATGCAATCAGGATCAGGAAAATGAATACGTCCTTATAGGTCGGAACCACGACAGTGGCAAACACAACCTCCGCGACGCCTATAATGACACCGCCGAGCAGCGCTCCCGCAAAACTTCCGAGCCCCCCTATGAGTACTGCCGCAAACGCTTTCAGCGCCACGATGCTCCCCATCTCTGGGGTGAGCGGAATGATGGGCGCAATCAGAATACCCGCCACGGCTGCCAGCCCGGTGGCTAGTAGAAACGTCAGCGCAACCAGTTGGTTCGTTCTTACTCCCATCAGCGACGCTGCAACTGGCCTTTGTGCCACCGCGCGCATCGCGATGCCGACAATGCTCTTCTTGAAGAACATCTGCAGCGCGATTACCAGCACGACGGCGATAGCGATGTTCCACAGGTAGTACGGCATGACGATGATTTTTCCGAAGTGGACTGGGCTATCGCCCAATGGCGTGCTGAAACGCTGTGGATGTGGGCCCCAAGTTAGTAAGATACCGTTTTGCAGAAGAACGATGAGCGATATGGTGCCGATGATGATGATGTCCGGGTGAACCCCCTGCGAAAACATAGGGTAAAAGAAGCCTTGGCTCAGCAGATAACCAACGAGACCCATCACGACGACCGTGAGCAGGAAAGCAAGCGGGTAAGGCAGAGACCACTTTGCAAACATGGAAAGCATCACGAAACCGCCCATGGTGAGCAGGTCGCCTTGAGCGAAGTTAAATAGCCCGGTGGCATTCCAAATTAACGAAATTCCCAAAGCCGCGAGCGCGTAGATCAAGCCCATATTCAGGCCCTGGATCAGAATTTGGAGGATTGTATCGAATCCCATGGACCCTCCGGAAGGGGTAGGCGATTCTCTACCTACCCCCGGTCTGGAAATTAAGCTACTTGGCTACTGGATAGTTTTCGGTCTGAAGCAGAACCCACTTATCGCCTTTCCACACCTGGCTGTTCATGTAGTGGACGAGATTGCCTTCTTTGTCTGCAATGTAGTGGCCCTGTAGTCCTTGATAATCCAGCTTCGACAGTGCCTCCCGGATTTTTTCCCGGTCGAGTCCAACCTTGCTGACGATGTCGGCGATCATATAAATGCTGTCGTAGTGGCACAGATGGCTGGCGGAAGGAACTCCGTACTTTGCGGTGTAATTCTTGATGAATTCCTGTATCTTCGGGTTTGGGTCGCCGGTTGATAGCGTTGTTGTGGTGACCATCCCTTCGAAATTCTCTTTGCCTGCAAGGTTCATGGCAGCCGGATCGCTAGCGGCGCGTTCACTGAAGATCGGAATGTCCTTCATACCGAGTTCGGAGCGCTGGCGGGTGATTTTGCCGACCTCGGGAGTGTAGGCATAGAGAAAGATCGAATCCGCTCCGCTCTTCTTGATGGCGAGAAGTTGGGCAGAGAAATCCTGATCGTTGTCGTTGAAAGTCTGGACCGTTACCGGCTTCATTCCATACTTTTGCATCGCGGGTTCAGTGGCGACCCAGTTGGCCTTTGAGTAGTCATTGAGGCCATAGATAACAGCAGGCTTTTTGATGTGGTAGGTTTCCGCCGCAGTCTTAACCAGCAGTGGAATCCAGTATTCCGACGAGATTTGATTCCTGAAAGTGTAGGGGTTTCCCTGCCTTGTGGTTTGGGCGCTGGTGCCGTCCGTGATAGTCGGAATCTTAGCTTCTTTCCAGAGCTTCTCAGCCGCCAGAACTCCTCCGCTCCGGTTGGGCCCGATCATGACCAAGGGGTCAAGGGAAATCGCTTTTCTTGCACCATCGATTGCACCGGCGGAGTTCGAGGTTTCATCAACCTCAATGTACTCAATCTTGACTAGATTGCCGTCTGGCAGCTTAACTCCACCCTTTGCGTTGATCTCGTCCACTGCCATCTTGGCGGCATCGACGAGGTGAAATCCGTAGGACGAAGCAGCGCCCGTAAGCGGGGCCAAGTGGACAATCTTGAGGGTTTTGGGCTGACTTTGCTTGCACCCTCCGAGCAGCATTGTGGCAACAAACACACTTAAGATAAGCAGGAGTAAACACTTGTGCTGTTTCACGTTACTTCCTCTCATGGCGTGATGAAGGATAGTTGGCTATGCACGCTGATTAGCACGGAAACTCGGCTACCCGAGGCTCCGTGCTGACCGTTACGTTGCATTGTGAGTCGCGGAATTCAGCTTATTATGTCCGTCTGGATTGTCAAGAAAAAACCACGCCATTCATCCGCCTGTACGCTTGCAAAATAGACAGAGACCGGACAAGGACAGAGAGCATTCCCTGCTCATGAATTCACGTGCGTAACGGTGGAGACACACCGCAAATCCGATGCTAGATTTTCGACAGGCTGTCAGGAACCGATTCCGCAGAGAGCCCCACGGGACAGCAAAACTCACCCATCGAAGCCTTCAATTTCGGTGGACGCAACCGCCCTTGTATGATTCCCAATGCAAATCCTTTTGGCGTCATGGTTGCTCCAGTCCATTGCTGCTGTGCTGCCAGCTCGCGGCACCATTCATAACAGGAGCCGCAATTGATGCACTTCAGCAGAGCGCCTGCATCCTTGTGACGAAGAGCCTTGCGGCCATTGTCAAGCAGGATGACGTGGACTTCCTTTGGTCCGTGCATTCCGTAGGCCATCCGAAATTCGATGTCCGCGGTGCGGCTTGGACCGGCTATCAAGGAAACGTAAGTTGGCGAGATGCGGCCTGCTCCAAAGATGGATGCAGCCTGGATAACCGTGACCGCCTCTTCTGCCGTGGTGACTATTTCCTCGATTCCGACAATCGCCACATGCTTGTAAGGCAGGTTGCTTACCGCACGCAAATTTCCCTCGTCTTCGGCCAGCGCCAACACGCCGTTTTCGGCAACGATACAATCGGCTCCCGTGACGCCATACTCAGAACGGAGAATGTTCTGCTTGATCTGTTCAGTCACCAGTTGGCCCAGCTCGGTCGGAGCCATCTCTTCCGGATGGCCGATGAAGCGCCGCAGCCCTTCTTCAATCACCTGGCGAGGCTGATCCATCACGAGAAGATGCGGATGGCGGCAGTTCGGCAACGCCATATGCTGCCTGACAATTTCCTCCAACTTCGTCAGGCTCACCTCGATTCCCATGTCTGCCATGATCGCGTCGAATTCAACTTCGTCCAAGGTGTTGCTGTACGCACGCGAAACCCGCTTTTCACCCTTGAGCAGGTCTTTGAGAATGTCAGCCACCTCCGCCGGATCCTTGGCGAGATAAACCTTGGCAAGTTTTTGCTGCAAGGTTTCCGTCGCCGTCTGGATCAAGTCAGGCATGTTGGCAACCGCATTTTCACGTATCGCCCGAACCTGATTTGCGAGGTCAGGTTTATCGAGGAGCAACTCCTGCCGGACTTTTGTAATCTGCTGCAAACGGTTCATCTCTACTTATCCCCACTTTTCTTGTAGGCCTCGGCCAATATCTCGACGATGTGTTTGACCTTCTGCTTGCCGCCCGCGTGATAGACGCCATCTTTCAGGTGCAGAACGCAGCCAGGACATGCGGCCACAACACAATCGGCGTGAGTCGCCTCGATGTGCTTGATCTTGTCTTCGTTGATCCGGCGCGACAAATTGTAGTAAGACATGCTGAACGTGCCGCCGAAACCGCAACAGACATCGGCTTCCTTCATCTCGACCAACTGCACGCCGGGGATCGACTTCAGCAGATTTCGCGGCTCCTCGGTCACGTTTAACCCGCGAGCCAGATGGCAGGAATCATGATACGTGGCTGTAAGAGGAACTGCAGTTTCAGGAGCGGAGATTCCAAGAACATTGACGAGATACGAACTTATGTCGATGGATTTCTCCGCGATCCCCGCTGCCTTTCGCGCCAGTTCCGGCTCGTCCTGCAGCAGCCTTGGCCATTCCTGCAGCACAGTTGTCGCACAGGTCGGGCAGACAAATAACAAATGCTCGAAATTCTCCTGTGCCATTGTCTCCACGTTGTGACGGGCCATCGCGCGCGCATCCGCTTCATCTCCACTCTGCAATGCTGGAATGCCGCAGCAGGACTCCTCGCCGAATGTGACAACCTCGACGCCCTGGCCTTCCAACAAGTCCATCAGGCTCAGTCCTAGGTCGGGCCGGACATAATTGACGACGCAGCCCGCGAAGAATGCCACCCGTTTCTGAAGATTCTTTGTTGGCGTTTGCCGTCGCTTCACGGCTTCTGAAAAACTCTCCTTGGCCAGCACGGGAACCAGTCGGTCCGCCGGAATATTTTCAATGGGCAGCCGGAGTTTTGCCATGCCGTCGCCAACCCCGGTCCGGCCCAGTCCCTGGAATGTCTTCGCCAACTTGATCCAACCGGGAAGCTTACCGGCGGACAACCCATGGAACACCACCTTCTTTGCCAATGGCAATCCCTTTTCATCGGCTACGCTGGTTCGAAGACGCGCGATCATTTCCGGTGTGTGCATTCCCACTGCGCACGCTTCCACGCATCGTTGGCAACCGATGCAGAGAGACAACCCCGCCTCCTGCGCCTCTTCCAGATGCTTATGCATGGCGGTAAATACCGCGCCGCGACCGCCCAGGTACTTGTAACCAAACTTCTCGCCAATGGCCGCGTAGATTGGACAGAAGTTCAAACAACTACCGCAGTTGATGCAGTAGAGCGATTCCTCGTAACCCAGTTGCAAAGCCCGGTCACGGCCAGCTTTCAGGAAGACGACATGCATTTCCCTGGGCCCCTGGGCCTCGCCCATAAAAGCAAAATCGTCATTCTCAAACCGGCTCGGTCCCGACAGAATTGAAATGTAAGTGCCAATATCTTGCCCGACGCCAAACACGGCAGCGCTCTTGATCACGGTGATGGCGTCCTGAAGCGTGGGCACGATCTTTTCCACGCCGGCAATCGCGATATGGATCTTTGGCATGCTACTTACGGCTCGGATGTTGCCCTCATTCTCGGTGACGACAACCGCCCCCGTATCTGCAACAATCGCGTTGGCTCCTGAAATGCCGACATCCGCATGGAGTAGGAATTGACGCAGGCTCTTTCGTGCGGTTTGAATCAATTCCTCCAACTCAGGATGGAGCGTCTCGTGAACTTCTTTCGAGAACAACTCCGCGACGCGTTCAATTGGCACGTGAATCGAAGGAGCCATGGTGTGGCTGGCTGGGGTGCCGTCCAATTGAGTAATGCGATCGCCCAGATCGGTCTCGACGACCTTGGCGCCCTGCGCTTCCAAGTACGGGAGCACTCCGATTTCCTTACCTGCATTGCTCTTGGACTTCACAACCAGCCCCTGGCCAACAATTTTTCCGATATACTCCAGGGCCTCCTGCTGCGTGTTTGCAATAAATACCTTGGTACCCCTTGCCTTCATGACCTTCGTGGTTTTTTCCAGAAGCTCGTCAAGATGCCCGATGGAGTACTGCTTGATAGCGCGCAGACGATCCCGCAACTTGGGATATTTCGCGACCGCTTTCTGCATGGATGGCTTGATGACATTCAATGCTCTGTTTCGTCCAATGCGCGCGCTTTCGTCGTTTAATCCATCGGAAATCTTCTGCTTTAGTTTGTCTTCAGCCATTCTCTGTTCCTATGTGGCCTGCCTGCGTTGTATCCGCACTCAGGCAGGAGCTACGGGCAATTAGCCGTCAGGAGATCGATCGGTTCTGCTGTGCACATTGTTGCACGCTGGCACGCGCTGGACCAGAGTTCATTTCCAAGGCTGCATCGTCGAGGGCATACTCCAAGATTGGTATTGCAATGAATATGAGTGGCTATACACCGTGTGCAAAGTTAGACCAAGTTCTATGACGCGAGTGGGAACTCCGAGCTATGGCGTGCTTATCGGTTGCTTCAGAGTTCATAACGACCTTCGTTAGCAGCGTCTTTCCAGGCAAGAGCCGCTGCACTTTCTGGCATGTCCCATTTAGCCGGATAGAGATTTTCGCCGGCCGGTTTACCATCGCCTGAGACCGCGCCGCATAGGATCGTCGGCACGGGGCGGGCGACAGCGGAGGCGTGTCCGTCGTGTTGCAAATCAGCCGTCAAATTGTATGAACGGGGACCTTTCGTCAGGGGACATCGACGATCTCGACCCAGGTGGGGCACCCGGCGGAATGTTGAATACTACAGGCCGGGTGCCCCAAGTTATCGCCGATATTTTTCGGCGATAACCTGGGAAGCAACACCTTCCAACTCTAAGCGGTTTGTAGTTGTTGCTGCTCTTGGCTCCAGTTGTAGCTTCGTCTCGTCCCGCGTTCGCGTTATCATTCCACTTGATCGCTATGACTGAACGCCTTTACTACCAGAACTCATTTCTCTACGACTTCACCGCCTTCGCCGAGGCGACTCGCGAGCTATCCGACGGACGCCTCGCTCTGATTCTCGACCGCACTGCGTTCTATCCCACCAGCGGCGGACAGACCTTTGACACCGGATGGATTGATTTTGTCTCGACAGGCGCCGACGATGCTATGCCTCTCCCGATTCCGAAGGTTCGCGTATGCGAGGTTGTTGAGGACGAGTCCGATGGCACAATTCTGCACGTGGTAGAGGGTCTCACCGTTCCGCTCTCTCTCCCACTGCACGTGCGCGGGTTCATTGACGCGGATCGGCGTCAGGACCACATGCAGCAGCACTCCGGCCAGCATTTGCTTTCGGCTGCGTTCCTCACGCTTTTTGAAGCGCCCACCGTCAGCTTTCATATGGGCGAGGAAAGCTGCACCATTGATCTTGAAGTCGGGAGCCTCAGCGCAGCGCACCTGGCGCAGGCCGAACGCCATGCCAACCAGCTTGTGTGGGATGACCGCCAGGTTCTGATGCACGAAGCGACGCCCGAGCAGGCACGCAAAATCGGACTCCGCAAGATTCCCGAGGCTGCGCATGAAACTCTACGCATCATCGAAGTACGTGGCGTGGACCTGTGCGCCTGCGGTGGAACTCACGTGAAGACCACGGGGCAGATCGGCAACATACAGCTTCGCAAGGTTGAAAAGGTCAAGCAGGGAATTCGCGTCGAATTCGTTTGCGGGGCGCGTGCGCTACGCCTCGCCCACAAGGATTTTCAGGTTCTTACCGAAGCGGCAGCACTCTATTCCTCACATCTTTGGGAAGTCCCGGCGCAGACTCAGAAGCTGCTCGACTCCGGCAAGGCCGCGCAGAAGCAGCAGCATAAGCTGCTTGAGGAAATTGCTGAACTCACGGTGCGGCAGGCGTTGTCCCGCACTCCCGTCGAATCCGGACGCAAGATAGTAGCCGAGTTCTTCGCCGAGCGCGATCTTGCATTCATCAAGCTCTACGCACAGAAACTGGTGGCCTCCGAGGCTGGTGTAATCGCGCTGGTTGGCGCGGGACAGGGAACTCCCACAATTGTTTTTGCCCAATCGCCCGGTGGCCCATTTGACGCAGGTGCAGCTCTCAAGGCCGTGGTCACATCCGCCGGTGGACGCGGCGGCGGTACGCGCGATCTGGCCCAGGGCGGCGTGCCTTCGGCGGATATCATTCCCGTATTGATCGCCCGCGCCGCGCAAGCCGCTCGCACGGGGAGCCAGGGATAATCGCCCATGATCGATCAGTCCCTCATCCTCATCACGCTCTTGATACAGCTCGGCGTCAGTGCCGCCGTCAGCAGCGTGCTGGCGCGTTCGCGGCGTTTCCGCGTGCTGCTCTTTCATGAGGATCGCGACATCTGGGAAAAGATGGAGATGGTCCTGTACGTCGGCGGACCTTTCATGCTCGGCGTGCTGGTGCGTGGCACGGTCAAGAACTTTCTTGCCGCCGACGTTTCCTTCGAGGCCGCGATTCTGCTGGGCGTCATCGCTGGCCGCACCGCCGGGGTCTGTGGCGGAATCCTGGTCTCTCTGCCTTATCTGTTCATGCATCAATATCTCAACCTGCCGCTGAACGTCGTCGCCGGTCTCAGTGCGGGTTTTCTGCGTGAGTTGGCCAAGGATCGCGAGGCCATTTGGTCATTCAGTCCGCTCTTCGATCTGAGTATCTACCGGTGGATTCGGCGCTCGATTGCGAAGTCGTTTATCGACTGGCAGACCTCGTTTTTCTTCATGATTCTCGGCTTGCAGTTTCTACGTCTGGAGACTCGGCATTTTTCTCCGCGCCATACGTGGGCGCTTGATTCGCCAAACTGGCTGGTTCGGGGCGCTATCTACGCCACCTCGGTGATGACGGTTGCAATTGCGCTGAAGGTCCTGAACAACACCCGCATCGAGATGAAGCTTGAGGAGCAGGAACGTCTTCTGCTGCAAGCTCGCATGGAGGCCCTGCAAAGCCAGATTAATCCGCACTTCCTGTTCAATACGCTGAACTCGGTGGCGTCACTTGTTCGTTTTGACCCGGATACCGCGCGTGAGATGATTTTGAAGCTCTCGAAGATTCTTCGCCGCCTCCTCAAGAAGGGCGACTCTTTTGTCGAACTGCGTGAAGAGTTCGAATTCGTCGATGACTATCTCGACATCGAAGTGATCCGCTTTGGGCGCGACAATCTCAAGGTAGTGAAGGAATTTGACCCTGCTTGCATGGATGTTGTGATTCCCACCATGCTGATTCAGCCCATTGTCGAGAACTCGATCAAACACGGGCTCTCTCCCAAGATTTCCGGCGGCACCATTTATCTGCGCAGCCGTATTGTGGAAGGCATGCTGGTAATCGAAGTGGAGGACGATGGCGTCGGCATCGTCGAACCCGGTTCAGACGTCAGCGAATGGAATTCGCCGCAACGTGGGACAGGCATTGGCATGGCGAACGTACGTGAGCGGCTCAACGTGCTTTACAGCGACGCGGCGCGGATAGAGGTGGAGAGCCGCACCGGCGCGGGAACCGTCGTTCGCATCCTTTTACCCATTCCGCACAGCGGCGAAATGGACGGCATCAATTACGACTTGCGTTCCAACAGCCCGCGATAGAGCGCTTCGTATTGCGGGATGATCTTCGTAGTGCAGAATCTTGCTTGCGCGGTTGCCCGCGCGGCTTTGCGCATGGTCGCCAGCAGAGCATCGTCGGTCAATACCTCCAAGGCGCACGCGGCCATCGCGTCCACGTCTCCGGCCGGAGCGAGGAATCCGTCCTTGTGGTCTTCCACCACTTCCGGCAACCCTCCTACGCGTGAGGCCACGGGCACGACCTCGCAAGCCATGGCTTCCAAGGCCGCCAAGCCAAAGGACTCCATCTCGCTTGGCAGCAGCATTACGTCGGCCAGCGCCAGCTTTTCGTGAATCAGGTCTTGCTTGCCCAGAAAATGAATTTTGTCATGAATGCCTCTTGCACATGCCAGGCGCTCTGCCGCGCGGCGATCCGGTCCGTCGCCGATCATCATCAGCCGTGCCGGAATCTTCTTCTGCACGCGGTCGAAGATCTCAACTACATCAGTGACCCGCTTCACCGGACGAAAGTTCGACAGATGCACCAGCAAACGCTCATCGGGCTGGGCAAATTCAATGCGCCGCCCCAGCGTGTCCTGAGTTCGCCGGTACAGATCGCAGTTCACGAAATTGTGAATGACGTGAATTGGCTTGGTGATCGCAAAGCTCTCAAGCGTTGACTTTTTCAGGTCGTGCGAAATTGCGGTGACGCCGTCGCTCTGCTCAATCGAAAACCGGGTGATCGGCAGATAGGAGCGGTCGAGCCCCACCAGGGTGATGTCCGTGCCGTGCAGCGTCGTCACATAAGGCAACCGCCGGGGCGGGCGGACATGATCATCAGCCAGCATCTGCCGCGCCAGCATCGCACTTACCGAGTGAGGAATCGCGTAGTGTACGTGCAGCAGATCCAGGTCATAAAGCTCTGCGACCTCGGCCATCCGGGTTGCCAGCGCAAGATCGTAGGGCGGATATTCAAAGAGTGGATACTGCGAGACCTCGACCTCGTGAAAGTGGATGTGAGGATGCGGTTCGGTCAGTCGGATCGGCTGCGAATACGAGATGAAGTGAATATCGTGCCCGCGATTGGCCAGTTCAATGCCAAGCTCGGTGGCTACTACGCCGCTGCCGCCATAAGTCGGATAACAGGTTATACCGATTCGCATCGTTCTCCGTGTGTGAAGAAAAAAGGCTGGCCCGCATTTGCCATAGGCTAACTCGGGCGCTATCTTTTGGCTAATGTGGGGTGTAGACAAAAGCCGTTTGCGGCGATTTTGCGTAAGGCACCAGTTCCACCCCATACTTATCGCGCAACTCGCAGCGAGTAATCCCCATCAATGTCTTCATCTCCACCTCGCGCGACTCACGAAGAACGGTGCGCACCGCAGCCAGGTCGCTGTCGTTGTATCCAGGATGGCACACAAGTTCCCATGTGCCTTGCGGCATCTTCTCGATCATCGCCCGTAATCCCGCGTCGTTGAGGGTGCCCGTGCTGGCGATGCCGAGGCTGCCGTCCGTTGTGGAGAATCCTGCAGCGTGTACCGCGCTCAGCCAACGTTTGCGCAGTACGGCGCGCAGCAGCGTGGTTTCAGCCTTACGGAGCAGCAGCGTATGATTGGCGCGCGCTTCTTGAAACGTGACTGCCCCCGGAGCCTCAAAGGGATTGCGTACGGCGGAGATTCCATGCGCGGAAGCCGCGCGTAGCAAGGGCTTGAGGATCGAGGGAAACATGTGTGCGTGCTTATGTGCGTCGAAGTGCGACACATTGAGTTCCGCGCGCTGCAGGCGGGCAAATTGCGCCCAGGCCTCGGCCTCTACTTCTTCAGAGCGGAAGCGTCCCCGCACGACCGCCCGCACAACCTCGCCAATCGAGTTATAGAAACGGTTGGTACCGGGAGCCAGCAGCGAACGCACTTCATTGGGTGGGAGCAGCGGAACGCCATCCGCCAGCACAATGTGGCAGCCCACGCTCAAATGCGGCAACTGTGACGCTAGGGCTACGGCTTCATCGAAGCAGGCGCCCGTTGCCATCAGGGTTGTAGATGAGACGATCCCTCGTTCGTGACATGCCACAATTGCGCGATTCACTCCGTGCGTCAATCCGAAATCGTCGGCATTCACAATTAAACGCTTCATGAAAAAAGTGTAGCAGGGCGGGGAACCCTGCGCACGCTTCGCCCCTCCGCTGCACCGTTGAATCTCATGCGGCTCAGGCGCTTAGGGTCTCTTTTGCTTCTGGATCTTTTTCGCCGAGGATCGACTTGATTTTGTCGAGTAGCGCGGGGAAGAGGTCGTGCTTCTCAAGCCACGCATCCACAATTCCATCGGACTGCTCGACCGGGGCATAGCCGGTCACAATGATGACGGGAACCTCAGGTGATTTCTGCCGGATCAACCTTGCGAGTTCCAGTCCGTCGATACCCTCCATGCGGTAGTCGGTTACCACCACGTCAAACTTGTCACGGCCAAATTTTGCCAGCGCGTCGGCGGCATTGTAGGCGTATTCAGCCCGGTAGCCTTGCATCTCCAGGATTTCGCAGCTCAAGCGCGCCAGCACTTCATGGTCATCTACAAACAGAATGGCTTTCATCTTTCACCTGTGAGGCAGAGGATATATCGATCGGCAGCGGAAACGGATTGCTCACACGTTGGATTCCGAGTATCCCAATGCGGGATGCCTGCTCCGGTGCTTATATCCACCCCACCTGATTTCCATGCCATGATTTCCACACCCGGGTTGACCGATGCCCCAAGTCTTCCATATACTCGACTTGCGAGTTGGTTCTGAAAGAGGCCGCCCCCGAAGCCGCGTGACAACCGGAAGCGGGAGCACCGTAAGGGCGGTTAGCTCAGTTGGTTAGAGCGCCTGCCTTACAAGCAGGATGTCGGGGGTTCGAGTCCCTCACTGCCCACCACTTCCTGAAGCCTCACGGAATCGTTCGACGGCCCATCGGGTCGAAATTGTAACCGCGTAATTACGCGGGGTCGTAGTTCAGTTGGTTAGAACGCCGCCCTGTCACGGCGGAGGCCGCGAGTTCGAGTCTCGTCGACCCCGCCATTCTTCTCGGAAGAATGGCGGTTTTGTTTTGCTTGAAAAGTGTCAGGTGCCGGAACAGCGCTGACACACAAGTCCTAAAGTTAAACTGAACAAACTCTGGACCGCCCGCGATGGCTTGAGTTTGGTCTGCTCCGAGACGACGGCAGTCTTTGTGTTGAGCTATTTAAGAACTAAGCCTGAGCCGCGATTCTGTTTATCTCGCCAGATCCGGAAGCGATTGAAGACGCAGTTACGAATAACGAGCGTTCGCGAACTCAATGCCGTATTCCGATACGCCTGATTCGATGCACCGCATCCAAACGATCCGACCATCGCGAAAGATGTTTTGACTGCCCTCGATGTAGTACGTCGCAATCGAAACCAGAGCTTCTGGACGGAACTGCTCGAAAGTTCTTAAGCACGTCCCGTTCCGGCTAACGTTCGGCATGTCGCCTATGACACTGGTAGCACCTTCCGTGTTGATGCATGCTCTCACGTCCCTGCAAGGGACTCGGTTACAACGCCGCCTTTCAACGATGGAAGTCCGGCGATGAACGGGAAATCTGTCTCGACCAGTAGCGATGTCCTCCCGCCGTCCGGAATAGTTCGGCGTAGAAAATTCCAACTTCGCACCACACATAGGACAATACGGATGCGTTGTGGAATATCCGACCTTACGCAAACATTCTGCGCACTGCACTAATTGCCGTGACAGGCTGCTTTCTTCTTGATTTGAAGACTTGTCGAACTCATCGTCTCTTCTGGTCATAGGTGAACCCCCGCAATATCACATTGAAACCTAAGGACGACGCACCCCCAAGCCGATATGATAGCTGGTATTGTCAACTCTGGGGTATCCGGGTAGCGACGTTTTGTTTACTTGCTGGCCGCGCCAGATTAGATGTACGGCGGGCTCCAGCACGATGAGCCGGATGTCCGAGTGCCACCAGAGGTGGTTGGAAAGGCTGATGCAGGTAGCCGGAAGGGAAGTGTGGTGAGAGCTCAGCGATGCGTGAGTCTTGGCCTGACTTCATAGGTGGTGGCGATCCGACGCCCAACCCGACGCAAGTTTCAGGGCAGTGAAGTTACAAGTAGTTACAGACTTTGACGATCCTCAGGGATTCTGTAAGCTGTTAACTAGATTGATGTTGTCACTCTGCTACAGCGGAGGCTGCGGGTTTGAGTCTCGTCGTCCTCAACCATTCTTCTCGGAAGAATGGCGGTTTTGTTTGCCAAAAATCTAAAATTTGAGCCATTCGCAAAGCCCATTTCTGCTAACTATGGCAGATATGGAGCACCGTAAGAAAAATAATGAGATGTGGGCTACCAGCTCCAAGAACAAGAAAAGCCCGGACATTCTCCGGGCTAAAAAAACGCACTACACGATCTCTCGTGCGATGACGCGCGGCGCAACAGGCCGCGAACGTAGCACAGACTAAGCTTCTCCGACTATCTCCTCAACTTGCGACGCACCATGCCGCCGATACCCATGAGCCCTGTGCCGAAGAGCATCAAGGTTACGGGCTCCGGCGTCGCGGTAATGGCCGCACCGGTGACAAATGCCGTTTGATCCCCAGTTGCCGTGCCGAGAAACTCCAACGTCGCTGGCCCGGTGGGGCCCGAGTACGTGAAATTCAAATTCTCCAAGGTGAAGGGAGTGCCGCTGCTGAGAGCGTAAGTCCCAATCACAATGCCGTTAATCTCAACCTCAACCGTCTGATTGCCCATTCCGCCAATATAGCGTGAGCCAAGATAAAAGCTCAGGTCATAGCTCTGTCCGGCGGTGAATCCCGAGAGTGTCTGCGACACCGAGCCACCCTCTTGCAGAAACGCGGCCTGGGTGCCGGCTGGGAGTCCCGCGAACGAGGGCGGATCGAAGGGATTCCCGGCGGCTGACGTCACCAGTCCGTCCCCGGGGCCACCCGCCGTGATATACGACCCAAAGGTCCATCCGATTCCGCTGGCGGCGTTAAGATCCTGAAAAGGGCAGTTTCCTGACCCTGGGCCTTGGTACGTATATGAACCGCAATTGCCAGTTACGGCCGAGAAGTTAGAGTTTGTTATTGAGATCGGGCCTGCGAAGGCTGAAACCCCCAACAGCATCACGACGGTGAATGCGATAAGTCTCAAAACGTTTTTCATGCTCACTTCCCTCAAATCCCCAAATTTCTCAAAAGCGTTCTAGTTTCCGAATCCATGTCGCTGACAGCCCTGGTCAACGACTCGTAAGACGGACTCCGCCTTTTGATATCTATATATGCACTTGTATGGCCAATTTATGTCACATGTAAGTTATTAATTCTATTGAATTATATTTTATTTCTAAACGAATACCGCAAGAATTTGCAGACCTGAGTTCCACGGCGCTAGCAAGTGGGCATGACGTGATCCTCGCCCGAAGCCATTCACAAGAGCGTCCAGATCACTCGCAATCCGGAATCCCGGTGGGCAAGCGGTACACCCCGCGCTCCAACGTAACCGAGTTCCCGCTCATTGCCGTACACAATTCCCCTTCATACTTCCTTGAAGAATGGCGGGTTTGTTTTGTCCAAAATTTGGAGTTTGGACCATTCGCAAAAGACACATCTGCTAGCCGCAGCAGATATGGGGCCACCGTCAGAAGAATAGTGAGATGTGGGCTACCAGCCGGGTAAGCTAATTGAAAAGCCGCCCCGTAAGGCGGCTAAGATTGCGTTGACTAGTTAATGCTACAGAAGTAATTTTCGGCGTACCGCACCCGCTAGGCCAAGCACTCCGGTGCCGAGCAAAAGGAAGCTGCTTGGTTCGGGAGTGGCGCTAGGGCTGTTAGTGTAGTTGATCGTCAGGTCATCCACGTAGGCTGTAAGGAATTCCCCACCTCCAGCTGAACCCGCTCCCACACGCACAAAATCGACCGGCAGACTTCCCCAAGCGACGCCTGGGGCGTAGAGGCTGCTATCGAGCTGGGCCAGTGTCATGCCGCTTGGATTTGTTAAGCCTGTCGTATCGCCTTCAACGTGAAACATCTGATTTGTGTCCAATGTAAGATCGTACCAAGTACCGTTGGAGGGGATACTGGGGTTGTTGTACATTACCGCGAGCGTCGTGTCGGTACCGCCGCCAGGAGTAGTGATCGAAAACAAGAAGTACGGGGCTTGTTCTGAAGATCCGGTCTTGTTTACCCATACGTTCGCCGATGTAATCTGGCCAAGTGTCAGATCGTATGAAGTGATGTCTAATTTCACGCGCGCATAATCCGTGGTATCTGGGAGATTCAATTCGACGGATTGGCTCCCGCTGTGGACGACGCTGGTGGACAAAGTCGCCGTGCCGTTCCCATTCCCGGCTAGGTTATAGCTAGCCCCCTCGAATCCTTCGGTGATACTGCCCGCTGAGGCTGTTCCAACCAGTGCAAGGATTGAAAGCCCAATAATTACCGAAATCCCGATCTGCCTTTTCATTATTATGTTCCTGATTTCGTTCTAAAAACCGCTCGAACCAATGCGCAGGCAACATAACGCTCGAAGCGCAAACGGTGCGAAGAGTATTAGAGCTGGATTTGACTAAAGATAAACACTGCACTTTTAGTGCCAGCGGAAAAGCTTCAAAATCCTTTGATTTATTGAAATCAGCTTGGCACACATGCAAACTGATGCACACCAACATGGAAGACGATTCGATAAGGTGAAAATTTATTGGAGGAGGCGATCCGTTGCGCACAGCACGACTAGTGGCCCGTTCCTCGCTATTTTGCTAACGGTGCCACGCGTCTGCATCACAAAGCAGATGTGGGATGGTGCGAAGATGGGCACACGTCTGGTGCCTCCGTTGTTTTTGATCCGGTAATGCGAGTAGACGGCTAGTCTCGTCACTTCTCCGCCGGGGGACAACTCAAGAATTGCGGCGTACCGGGAAACCTGGCTACCTTTCAGAACATCCGAACTGCCTGCAAGTAGTTCCCGCCAGCAATCTCTGGAGGCATTCGAATGGCCAGCAACACGCGACCCAATCTAGCTGTGTCCCGGCAACCGCAAAGAGCCGCCGAGGCAGAGCAGCCCTTTCCCACACGATTCTTCAACTGCATGACTTCTTACGTGCAGGGTGCTGCGTTAAGAGGCGCCATTGAACTCGACCTGTTCACAGTGCTCTCCGAGGGCAGCCACGGTGCCGAGTCGCTTGCCCTGCGATTACAGGCGTCCGTTCGCGGCGTACGTATTCTCTGCGATTACCTCACGATTGAGCGATTCCTCACCAGGGAGAACGGGCGCTACTCTACAACACCAGACGCTGCAGTCTTTCTCAACCGTAAGTCGCCAGCCTTCATCGGAAGCGTCGCCAACTTTCTCGGGGATCCGACACTGATGGAGAATTTCCGAGACATTGCCGGCTGCGTGCGAAAAGGAGGAACCGTGAATGCCAAGGGCGCTCTAGAGCCGGAGCATCCCGTCTGGGTCGAGTTTGCCCGATCCATGGCGCCCATGGCTGCCATGGACGCTGAGTTAATCGCACGATTGCTCAGTGCCGATGCCATGCCGAAATGCAAAATTCTTGATATCGCTGCGGGACACGGCATGTATGGAATTACTCTGGGCCGTCACAACCCCAACGCAGAGATCACGGCGGTCGATTGGCGGAATGTATTGGCAGTGGCGCGAGACAATGCCGGAAAAGCTGGTATCAGCAGTCGCTACCGTACCATCGAAGGCAGCGCCTTTGACGTGGATTTCGGCGAGGGGTATGACATTGTGTTGCTCACGAATTTCTTGCACCACTTCAACGCTGAGACCAACGAGGGGTTATTGCGCAAGGTACACAAGTCATTGCAATCTGGAGGGCGTGCAGTTGCATTGGAATTTGTTCCAAACAACGACCGTCTCACTCCACCACTGGCAGCCAGTTTCTCGTTGATGATGCTGGGAAGCACTCCAGAAGGAGATGCCTACACATTTCCGGAGCTTGAGCGAATGTTTCGCAATGCGGGATTCCAGTCGGCGGAAATCCACGACATTCCGCCTTCGCCCGAGCGAGTCGTCATCGGCGTCAAGTAGGCCGCAAGATCACGGGTGGCTCACATCCGTGCAGTCGTCGGTTTGTGGGTCACATGTTGGAATTTGGTCGCCAGAGGGCTTCTAGACAGCGTCCGTTTTGCTGGCGTCGTCGCTTTCTACTCGATTGCGCCCGTTCTGCTTGGCCCGGTACATTGCTGCGTCGGCCCGCTGTATGAGGTCGAGAGAATCTTGTCCGGAGCGCCACTGGCATACGCCGATACTGGCGGTTGTCTTTACCTGTACGGGGGCAATCACGAAGGGTTCGCCGCCAATCTGCTGCCGTACGCGTTCGGCAACCTCCAGAGCTGCTTCGGTAGTGCAGTTGGGTAGCACCACAAGAAATTCTTCGCCTCCATACCTGCCGACGTGGTCGTACTCGCGCACTGTTTTGGAAATCTTCTCCGCCGTACTGCGCAGCACGTCGTCACCGATAGCGTGTCCGTAGCTGTCGTTGACCAGCTTGAATGAGTCCAGGTCGATAAAAAAAACGCTGAGGGGCGTCTCTAACCGTTTCGCACGGCCTAATTCCGTACCCAGCAATTCGATGATTGCCCGGCGATTCCAAATGCGCACCAGGGGATCATGCGAGGCCTCGAATTCCAGAGCCTCCTGTGTCTCGACCAACCCCTCGTGGCTGCGAATGATTCGTTCTCCCACTTGAAGCCGCGCCCGGAGTTCGGGTTCCTGTAACGGCTTGCAAAGGTAATCGTCCGCCCCAACTTCAAATCCCTTGAGTATGTCGCTTCGCTGATCGGAGGCACTCAATAAAATTGTGTACACGTAGCCTTGCTGGCGCGCACGGATTATTTCGCAAAGGTCTTGTCCGCCGAGCCCCGGCATATAGCAATCCAGCAATGCCATCTGGGGCGCGTCGTCGCTGTCCAGGATGCGTTGCGCTTCATAGCCATCGGAGGCGAGCACTACCTCGTAGCCCCACGACTCCAGCAATCTTTTCAACATCGTCCGGTACAGACCTGAGTCATCGGCGACGAGAAGTTTCATTGGATGTACCAGCAGCAGACATATCTCTCTCGGAAATTGGTCAACGTCGGACAGATTGGATACACGACGCGTATGTCAGTCACACACACCAACAAAATCACCGCACTATGGAGGAATAAACAGTATCGAACCAAATTGGTAAACCCTGCGGTGAGCAGGATCACTCACGCAAGTGATGACCTCAACCTGACTTGTCTCCCGCTTGCCACTCAGCCGTCGAGTGGCATCGTCTAATCCGTGGATCTCACGATCTCCAGAAGATCTTGCCTCGTCAAAACGCCACTTTCATTGATCCGTTTGACGATCTTTGCCAAGATGACCGGCGCCGCTTCCCGCGTGATACGAACCGGCGTGGGAGTGGAGCGCGAATCCTGGGTCTGCTGAGAGGCGGGCGATTGGGCTGTACCCACGCGGCTTACGATCTGTGTCAGCTTGCTTAGCTGCTCTTGCGTCACCGCTACAAATTCCATCCCCATTCCTATCCCGAGGTCATTGGACACGACCTTTGCAGCAAGGTCCACCGAGATGTCGGCAATGGTGAGCCGAAGTTGAGCGTCGCTCCCGACGGGCAAGAGATGGACGATCTCGATATAGCAGCCAATTGTGCTTAAGTCATTCACTCTCCCCCAGCCCAATCGGCTTCCGTCCTGCGATATTTCTGCAGCGCCAGTGCATGTGAAGCGTTGGGATTGGCGGCGATTTACCCTCCCGGAATTCTCGGCCACGGAATCGTTTCCTCAGCGGTGGTTCCGCTCGTTGTACTGACAATGTGCGATGTTTTGCAAGGGCAAAGGCCTTACTTTCGTTCCAGCCGCTTGCCCAGCACCTCTTCCACGTCCTTCACCTTCCCCTCGAGTCTTCCGGTGGCTCCCTTACGCTCATCGATCGTGATGCTGGTCAACACCCGCGGCGCGAGCTCCAGCATTTTGCGGTGGCAGTGCATGATTACGTCCATCACCTGCTCCGCGTCGCCTTCGATGGTCGTACTCATCGCGCCTAGCTTGTAGGAAAGCCCCGAGGCATCCACAATCGCCAGCACTTCGGCCACCAGATTTTTCACGCCGCCCACGGTTCCCATGGGAACAACAGCAAAGCTTGCTAACATGATTCCTCCACTTCCACGGTACCACCGCTCATGCACTTGATTCATCTGAATACAATTGATGAAATCGGAGGATTCACCGGATTGGTTCATTTTGGGTTGCCAAATCGTAGTTTCGAGCCGGAGATTCTCGATGGGAACTCGGTCCCCGAGGCCGCGCGGGTCAGGGCCTATCAAGAGCTTCAGCGCACTCATCGATGGCTTGGCAACACGTCGGCGATCCTGCGCCTACTGCGGCGCGACCCGCTGCCGGTTCGGCGCGTGCTGGATATTGGTTGCGGGCATGGCGCCCTTCTTCAGCGGGTCCGCCGCGAGTTGGGCGCTGAGGTGGTGGGCTTCGATTTGCATTCGGCTCCTGCCGATGCGCCGGTCACCATACTCACCGGCGACGCAGTCAGCGATCCCCTGCCGCAGGCCGACGTAGCGATTTGCGTATGCGTGGCGCATCATCTCACGGATGCTGACCTCATTGGATTGATCCGGAACGTCTCCGCCTCCTGCCGTCGCTTCATTCTGCTGGATCTCATCCGCCACTGGATGCCGCTGGCACTCTTTCGGACCTTTGTCGGTCCTCTGCTGGACGGTTTGAATGAGCACGATGGGGTCGTTTCCCTGCGCCGATCCTACACGCCGCGCGAGCTGCGCAGCGTAGTGGATAAAGCTCTGGAAGGCTCGAGCGGCAGAGTCCAACATAGCGTCAGCCCGTTCTACATCCGGCAGGTCATGGATATCTCGTGGTAAGCGGTTCTCAACAGGTGGGAGAATAAAGGAGTGCGTGCGCCACACGTTCGCCTTTTTCTGGCAAACGTGGGATGCAACGCCGCTTACCTGTTCTTGAAGTTACGGCTGTCTTACTTCTTTTCGGCCAGCAGAGCGTTCACTTTTGCCATCACCTTGAAGGCATCGGCAACGTAAAGTACGTCGGCCTTGCCGCGTGCCCAACCGCAGTTGGCATCCAGGTTGATCGCGCGCCGCTCGTTGATGAAGCGCCAGCCTACGACGTGCGGTTCTTCTCCATGGCAGCAGGTAGAGAGCCCCTTGGCATGCCGCGGGGTTGCACCGGTTTGGCCAATCTGGTTTAGGTGGGTCATGAATTTCAGCACCGCTTGATTCTCGCCACTCTGGTCCACCAGAGACTTGCTGCTACCCAGCGACGCGCTGGTCGAGTGCAGGAAACCCAGAATCAGCGTTTCTGCCTCGGCTCCGTGAACCTGTCCGTCTGGCTGCTTCTTCGTCCATCCCGCACCGGCCACCAGCAGAATCTTAGCCTCGGGACGAATTGTCTGCTCACCCTGGCTGGGTGCCCGGGTTCCGGTTACATTGGTACGCAGCGGCGGCAGAGTGACCGCAACCGGCTCCGGTTGCACTTGTCCGGCGGCGGCGCTATAAGGTGCGTGCGTTCCACCCTCAAGCAGCAGAAACCACGGACGCGTCTCGCGTTTTACCACGGCTTCCACGCGCTGGCGATAGAACGAACGCGATGCGGTGAGGCCGTCTCCCTTTGCTAGGGCCGTAATATGCGTATCCGCAAAGCCTCCGACCCGGTAGGACACGCCCGGAATCACCCGCGCAAACCGCGAACTGGCCGGTGCGAACACCAGCGACGGCTCCGCTGCGCGGCACAGCGCTTCGCAGGCTGCTGCGTCGCTTGCGTAACGTGCCTGTGTAAACGCCTCGCCCGATACGGTTAGCACCCTCGTGACCGCTCCTGCAAGCTGCTGCGCAGCCGCTTCGGTCCGCGCTCCTACGATTCCGATTACCAAGGCCGCCTCCAGCAGTCCGGCAAACTCCACGCCCGCAGCCACGCATTCCAGGGAGGCCCCAGTCAGTGCCGCTCCGGATTCATCTACATGCGTCAATACTAGAATTTTTTCCATGGCTTACTCCTCGATCCAGGCGACAATTTCGCGCGCGATTTCGTCTTCAGGCATATCTTTCACCAGGCGCGTCTCGCGTCTTTGTTTGGGGAGGCTCACCGAAATGTAGCTCAGCCCATTGGCTTCGAGCTTTACGTTCTTCGCCTTCTGCAGGGCAGGCATGATCCCGCGCATGTTTGCCATGCCAACTTGTGGACTATTGCGAGGCTCTGGCAGATTGCCCGTCGCCCAGCCCAATACCGCCGGTGCGCCTGCGCAGACCGAAACCTGGTGCTTGCCGCCTTCCACGCGCTCCAGAACCTCGAACGATCCGTCTTCATTCACCGCGATCTGGTCCACGCCCTGGAACTGATCGGTGATCCCGAGCCGTTCGCCGACAACCTGTAGCGTTACGCCAGCTCCGCGTGAAGCCGACTCCCATCCGCCGAATAAAAGCAGATGCTCCCGATCAAGTCCGGGTATTGCCGCGATGGCCTCGGCCAGGGCCGTGGCAGTCGAGTGAGCATCGGTAAAGCCGCCGAGCGGTCCGTCAATAGCTACTAACTCGAACGGAACCTTCTGCGCCACCGTCATCATCACCTGCTGCAGCTTTGCCTTCGGTCCCAGGCTCACCAGCCAGACTTTGCTTCCTGGATGCTTGGCCGCGAGGTTTGCCGCCTCATACAGACCGGCAGCCGCCCACGGATCGAGGACTGCAGGCAGCATCATTTCATTCTTCAGTCCCGAACCGGCTGGCCCCGCAGCGGGTTCCAATGTCTGCAGCGGGTCAGGCACTATGCTGGCGCAGACCACGATGTGAAAACTATTTGCCATGATTTGATTTCCCTATCAGTTCAGATCTATGAAACTTCGAGCGGCCCATTCAAGCCTTCTTTTGGCTTGAGTGGGAAGCAACGCACTCCACCTCGATAGCTTTTGGGTTGCTCTTGCTCGTGCATTCAATTCAGGGTACACCTTCCGAGGAGCGGCTTGAATCGAAGCCGGATTGGTTAATTTTCCGCCGAGTGCAGCCCGCCCGCCCCTGCCCGGAACTCGATATTCGAGTTCTCACCATCGGGCGATTGAGCGCAATTCCACAGGCACGCGCCGCAGTGGACGCATTTCTCGCGGTCGAACTTCGGAACTGCTCCTTCGCCTTGCGTAATCGCCTGCCCCGAACACATCGCGATGCAGGTTCTGTCTTCACATGCACTGCACAATGCCGGATCGCGGAAGATCACGTGATCGGCAAAGCCGGCCACCGCCTGTACTTTTCCGCCCATCAGGAGCGCGTCTTGATGCGAGACCAGCAGTTTGCCATCGTACTCGATCTCCGGCCAGCCGCAGGCGTTCATCAGCGCATCGTGCAGGGAAGTCCCTCCGGCGGCAGCCTCCTGCGTCGCTTTCTGCAATTGCCCTGGGCTCAGCCGTTGCGCGTAGAACTTCTGCGCCGAGTCGATCTGCTGGTAAGCCGGACGAATCTTTGCGCCCAACGACAACCTTCCGTTGGTCAGCCCGGCTAAGGCCATTCCGATCAGTCCGCGAACCACGCCCTGGTGAAATCCGTTGCGCGCCTCTTTTGCCGCCTGCGCTCCGCTCTCGACGAAACTTGCCCGCCGCCGCCGGACATAGGTGGCTTCGATATTCTCGCGGGTAAACTCCTTGCCTGCCCGCAGCAGCTCAACCACAGCTTCGGCCAGTTGAGCGCCCGTGGCCCACGCTTCGTCCACGCCCGAGCCGGTCAGCATGTTCGTGCTGCCACTGCCTTCGCCGATACGCGCATATCCGTCGCCTGCAAGAAACGGCTCGCCGTTCGCTCCAGACTCCTGCAGAGACTTCGCGCCCCACGAACGCATGGTGCCGCCGTTCAAATAGCGCCACAGGTACGGATGCTGCATGAAATGCTGCAGATACCGGTACGAGCTTCGAGCCGGATTTCGCAGCCACGATGGCACGAAGATTCCTACCGAAGCCAAGCCCCCCGGATGCACGTAGAGGAATCCGAAAATCTCCGGCTCGGGATATCCGAACATATGCCATACGGTTCCGGCCTCAAGCGGCGTGTCCCCGGGCAGTTCCACCACCATCTTCATGCCCACGGCCCACTCGCGGATCGCGTGTCCCGCAGGCATTCCAAGCTTTTGGTCAATGCTGCGGCCCACGGCACCCACCGGGCCATCGCCCACCACGGTGAATGCGGCGCGCACGTCCATCCCTGCCATGTAACAAGCGTCGGGATTTCCGCTGCGATCCACTCCCTGGTCAGCCAGCCGCACGCCCGTTACGGACTTGCCCTCAAACAGCGCCGTGCTCACCGGCGTTCCCGGCCACACTTGCGCCAGCCCGCTTTGCATCAACTGTCCGCTGACCCAGGAATTGAACTGGCCAATCGACATTACCAGGCCATCGTGTTTCTGCAGAAATTCCGGGGTGTACGGCAACTCCAGCGCGTGGTGCTCCACAGGCAACAAACTGCTTAGCGCGCGGATCGCAGCATCTCCGGCACGCAAGGTTGCCGAGCGGCGGCTTGCTCCAATCGGATCGAGCAGGTACATCACTTTTTCCTGCTTGACCGGAGTCAGCATCGGAACCTCGGCTGTTGCAATCTCCGGAAAACTCGCGCGGATGGCTTTCCCGCGCGTCACCACACCGCTTACGCCAGCCGCGAGATCGTCGGAGCGTTCGTAGCAAAGCACCTGCAGTGGCATTCCCGGGGCTGCCTTGCTCTCCATGGCAGCCTCGCCGGGGTTGCCCATCATCTCAGCCGTCAAGGTGGTCAGGAAGCCGCCCATCGCCGGGCCGAAGCCCACGCAAGCGATGTCCACGGCCATCTCTTGTCGCTCGATTTCCTGTGGAATCTCCGTGGTTACATCGCTCATGCGGGGTAATCCAGGGCTTCCGGAATCATCACCTTGGCTACCGTCTCCGCCGCCCGGTCTTTTGCCAGGCGTGAGCCGGTAAGGCACGTTGCCAGTTGATTCTGCAGATGCAGGAAGTCCACCGATCCCGCGCAACCCGCACACGGCCCAGCTTTGATCGGATGGACTCCATCCGTAATGACGTCTGTTGCGAGCGTCGAGATTCCGGGGATGAAGCCTTCGTACTGGTCCAGTTCATCGCTCATGAAGCAGGCTTTGTGCCCCTCTGCGTCCCACGCCGGATGCCGATTATAGCCATATACCAGCTCGGCACAGATACGCGAAACCTCGCCCGAAGCACGCGCCGACTGCACATGGCACAGGTCTGAGAAGAACTGCAGCGTAGCCGGAAGATCTTCGGCCACCACAGGATCGTCTCCGCCGCGTGCTTCCAGTTCCTGCACGTCCAGAATCTGGCAGCGCACCGCCAACAGCCAGCAGAGAGCATCAGCCAGCGCAAAGGTCACGCCCTGTCTTTGTCCGTGATACAGCTTATTGCCGTCGGCGTCTTTGGCGTGGAGCGTGTAATTCAACGTCCAAAGCCACATGGTCATCGCCGTGGCCAGCGTGCATGCGCCCGTGCCCGGACGTTCGGAGGCGATTCCGCGCATCTCTTTAATCCAGACGCGGAACTGCGCGAGGAACAACTCGCTCGTGATGGTCACCGTCAACTGCCGCCGCTGCACCGCCTCAGGGCCCTCGTAGGTCGCCTCCAACTGTGCGTCCATCCACTTGTTCGCTAGGTAGCCCGGGCAGTCTTCGGTGATCCCGTAGCCGCCCATGAGGCTCACCGCCTCGCGCATCATGTGCGCGCCTTCGCCGGTGTTCCACAGCTTGGTCGCCGGACACAACACGTTCGCGGCGGTATCTTTCAACATAAATTGCACCAGTGTGTCGGCTTCCAACTCGGCGCGGCGCTCGTCGGTCAAATTGTTGCTCAACAGCTCCAGAGCCCGGGCTTCACTCTCGCGCAAAGCCTTTATCTCAGCTCTACCGCCATTAATGCCGCGCTCCGCCATGATCGCCGACTTCTGTTTTTCCAGCGGATCGAGCTCGTCGAACAGCCGCGACGTCGCAAATCCAAGTGACGCGCCTGCTTCGCCTGAAGCCCACACGTCAACCAGCCTCTGCAGAGCATCCTCGCGCTGCTGGATTCCCATCTCGTATCGCAGACTGCCTTCCTTGATCGATTCAGCCCCACGGAAGCGTCCCCGCTGATAGCGGATGACCGGCTCCACGGCTGACAGCAGCTTGGCAGAGGTCATCAACCCTACCCCGACCCTCGTTCTGCGGAATACCGCCTCGATCACTTCGCTGTGCGTAAACTTTGGAATGATCGTGCCATCCTTCACTGTGTATCCGCCCACAATGCGGTTGGCTGGAACCTTGAGGCTGAAGATCGGATCGCCGGTTGACGAGAGCTGATGCACCAGCTTCTTCGTCGGCGTGCCGCGATCGAATGTTCCCTCGTCGGTGTCTTCCAGGATGATCATGCAACTACCCTTGATCCGCTCGTCGCCCGAATCCACTGCCGCGGTCACAAAACTCGCGCAGGCAATATTGGTGATGAAGCGTCCGCGCTTCTCCACCTGCAGCATCGGTTCCTCGCCGTCTTTCCACTCGGCGATACGTACCCGCCCGCTCAACATTCCGGTGTCCACGCCTACGTAAGGAAGCGGCTCGGTAAGCGCGAAGGCTCCGCGTCTCGGAGGACGATCTTCGCCCGGGGCGGCCATCGCCATGTAGTGAGCCGATTGCTCGGCGGTGCCGCGCTCGCGGATCGGTGCCAGGGCCAGGCAACTTGCCAAACTAGCCGTGGCTGCGCCGCCATCCACCCATGCCAGCTCAAACGCCGAAAGTGCTAGCGCCAGGTTCTTGGGCCCGCTGATGAATCCGCCCTCTTCCGGCTCCATGAATGCAGAGGTGATGCCGGCGCGATCAAACGCCTTCATCATTTCGTCCTTCGCGGGAGTCCATTCGTGAGTGTTGCGCTCGCCGGCGGCAACCATGCGCGCCACGGGGCCGCGCGCCACCGCGCGAGCCGACTGTACCAGCATCTGTAAATCGAACCGGTCGGCAAAACGCCACTGAATCTGGCGGACGGCATCTCCCGGGAGGGTGAGCATCGCGCCCACGTGAGGAACGGCAGTTAACGGCATTATGAGTCCTTTCGCAGCATAATCATTGTCTTTTATGCTTAACACTTCAGGCTGTGACGTATGTCATCCGCGAGGGTGATTTTGCCCGGACTCAAAGACCGATGGCGGTTCCCCATGGCTGAATATTACGAAATGTTGGTGCCCCAGGTTCGCGCCCCGCCTTTGGGCGATAACCTGGGATGCAGCGCCCTTCAACTCTGCAGGGAAGCCTTGAAGACGTACTTGGTTGTTCTTTGCCCTTCCACCTTCCGGGCTCATGTGTTTCAATTCTCCCGATAGGAGATTTATATGCGCAATTCATTTCTTTGCGTTCTAGCCTTGGCCTTGGCCACACCGTTTCTTTCCGCTCAGCAACCTGCACCAGCCGCAGTGACTCAAGTTGCTCTGCCAGCTCCAACCCTTACTGGCGGCATGACCCTCAACGAGGCCCTTGCAACACGACGAACCACGCGTTCTTTCGATGCGACTCCGATCACTGCAAAGGAACAATCCCAACTCCTCTGGTCTGCCCAGGGAATCACGGACTCTAAGGGCCACCGTACCGCGCCGTCTGCCAGCGCCAAGTACTATCTCCACGTATATGTTGCCCGCGCTGATGGATTCTTTGAGTACGTGCCTGCCACCTACTCACTCCGGCTAATCTCGAACAAGGATATTCGCAGCACCTTATCCACGCAGCCGCCCGTCAAGGCTGCTCCAATCGTTTTCATCATCGCAGGAGAATACGACCGCGCTGTCAAGGAGGTCCCCTCAAGAGGAATTCGCTTCGTCGATCTTGAAGCCGGCCATGCGACGGAAAACGTACTTCTCCAGGCTACGTCGCTCAAACTAGCTGCCATTCCCGTCGGAGGAATCGATACCAAGCAGACCGGTGAAGCCGCCTCACTGCCTGCGGGAATAACGCCGATCTACCTCGTCCCAGTGGGACACCCAAAACCGTAAGATTGCGGGTGGGAAAATTGCTGCGATCAACCCACATCTGCTGAAAACCGCAGGTGTGGAGCATCAAGCGGTGCTTCCGAGTGTTATTTGCAGAAACAGAAAAGCCCGGAACGGTTAGTTCCGGGCTTTCGCTGATTGATTCTTACTTACAGAACCTGTACGTTTTCCGCCTGGAAGCCTTTCGGCCCCTTAACGACATTGAACTGGACTGCCTGACCCTCTTGAAGGCTCCGGAAACCGTTCGACTGAATTGCCGAAAAGTGAACGAAGACATCTTCGCCATTCTGGCGGCTAATAAATCCAAATCCCTTTGCGTCGTTAAACCACTTCACTGTTCCTTGTTCCACTGTGTTTGTACCTTTTCTTTTTGTTTTGTATTGAAGTTCCTGCTGAGAAGATCGGATGCTACTGAGAGTGGAGCGCGGAAGGTGATTCGGCGGTACCAGCTCAAAATCGCGTACGTTCCAACTTAGCGAGATTTCGATTAACTAAATTATAGGACGGTTTCCCTGGAATCGCACAACTATATTTTGTCCCCGAGAAATACGGCGATCAATTGCTCGCCGCTTACGGTACCAGCACTGCATTCCGATCCGGTTCGCTGCTGGCCAGAAACTGCATGGCCTGGTCAACGGACATGGGAGGTACGGGCTGGTAGTCCCACGAAGTCTGATTATCGTCGATGTGGATGGATTTGAAGAACAGCGCCTTGCCATCAAAATGCAGAATCAATCGGGTGGTATCCCAATGCGAGGGCGCGACCTCGGCCTGTTCAACGACGAATCGCCCGCCCTTATAAAGCTTGCCGAGAATCCCCCAGCCAAAGGTCACTTCCTTGAAGAGCGTGCCATCGATCTTTGCGAGGCGTTGTGCGGTCTCGTCGATCAGCATTTCGCCGTGCATTCCGCTAAACACCATGGACTCGCGGCTTGGCGGATTGAAGCCGGGACGGGCGATGAAGCCGATACGGGTGAGTTTGTGGCCGTTGGCAGCCTGCGTGCTATCTATGTATTGGAAGTCAAATGCGTCGGGAATGGCCGCGAGCATTTTGCGAGTGCGCTCGTCGTCCTCTTTCTGTTCCTTCTGCTTGCGGCGCAACTGCGCGGGCTCGATCATACGCCGGATGCGCTCATCTTCTTCCTTTTGTTGCTCAGGGGTGAGAGTCTTGCCGTCAATCAGCATGACGCGGCTGAGTTCGCCGTTGGGAGTGTCCACAATGCGCTGGATCAGGGGGATCCGTTCGCGGAACTTGCGCTCTTTCCAAGTGAAGAGCCTGGAGTGTGCTGAATCATCTTTGATTTCGTTTTGAATTGCCGCGCGCACGAGTTCTCCGGGAGGGGTCTGCTGAGCTGGGGCTGCGGCTGCAGAGCAAAGCAGAAGGCAAACCACGGCCAAAGCGTATCTTCGCGAAGTGCGGTACAGGGATCGTGAGTTGGTCATCGCAAACCTGCGCAGTCTGAACTCAATTAGAAGCAAATTAGGCGTGTGCCGTTGCAGGCAGGTCCGGTAATCCGCAATCAAGCGTAAGCGGCCAGGTACGGGCAGTTGGACTTTCTCAGGGCCACCGGCCGGAGAGAAATACAGGTTGTGGCGATTGGCGTAGAATCGAAAAAGCATCAATGAATTGGGCGTTGCCGCCTGCATTGCGGTTCGCTATAGTCAAGTTAACGAGTGATTGCGCTATTCCTATGGATGGCGAATAGGCGCCACGGAAATTGTGACCGCCAAATATGAAGTGAACGGGAGTGTTCCCATGTGGAAATCGCGCAGAGAAGAAGATGAAAAGCCACTCTCTTCTGCTAACCCGCAGCCGCCGGCACCCGTGGTTCCGGTTTCGACCCCGACCCCGTACCAACCTCGCAACGTGGAGACTCCAAGAATGGATACCTATCGCGCCGATGTAGCCCACATCGGCAAGTCTGTCATCATCAAAGGCGAACTATCTGGAAGCGAAGATTTGTACCTTGACGGCGAGGTCGAGGGCAATATCGATCTACGCAATCACAACCTGGTGATCGGACCGAATGGCCGCGTTCACGCCAATGTCTTTGCCAAGGACGTAGTGATCCACGGCAAGGTGAATGGCAAAGTCATCGGCTCCGATAAGGTTGAGTTGAAGAAGTCCGCAGTGGTGAATGGCGACATCGAAACGCAGCGTATCGTGATCGAAGACGGGGCGTTTTTCAAAGGCGCAATCGATATTCGCAAAGGCGAAGTTAAGGTCGAGGCAGCCCGTCCAGTAGTGCAAGCCGCCGCTGCAGCGCCAATCTTTAGCGCACCCGCAGCCGGTGCATCCATCGCCGGAGCATCGAATTTGGCGGAAAAGAAGTAGAATGAGAATTCATGGACCGGCGTGCATGGATGCGCCGGTCCAAATTTCTCAACCTCGGTAAGGTCTCCCTTGGGTTTCTTTCGCAATCTATTTGGTAGCGGTACGCAGACCCCGTCTGCCGTGGGCGAGAACACCGTCCGGATTCCGCGCCGTTCCACGGGATTCAACCAGTTCACCAAGGCAATTCTGCGCCCGGACGGACAGAGAGTGCTTGATCTTGGTTCGACCTCCAGCAGCAACATCAACTTCATTACCGGGCTTGGGCACAAGGCGTACAACGAAGACGTGCTCATGGAAGGCAACGACAGCCAGTTGGTCATTGCCGGGCCTGAAGAAGGTAGCAAGACGGTGGATGTGGCGCGCTTTCTGGCCGAGGATCTGCAATACGAACCGGAGTCGTTTGACGCAGTGCTCTTGTGGGACGTATGCGATTATTTGCCGGAGCCGCTAGTGAAGCCGGTGGTGGAACGCATCTACCAGATCACGAAGCCGCGCGGCGCGTTGCTGGCCTTCTTCCACACTCGCGATGCCGGAGCCGAAGCGCCGTATTACCGCTATCACATCAAGAATGAGGAGACGCTGGAATTGCAGCAGGGTCCCCACTTTCAGTTGCAGCGAGTTTTCCAGAACCGGCACGTCGAGAACCTCTTCCACGATTACAACTCAATCAAGTTTTTCCTGGGCAAAGAGAATATTCGCGAAGTTTTGCTGGTGCGGTAGGCAGCTCCTATTCCTACCGGTGTCATGCTGAGCAATGCGAAGCATCCCATCGCCGGGCAAGTATTCTGTGACAGTTGCAGGGGCACTACGGCTGGCCAACCCCAGCCAGCGGATCTGCGCTATGCGGTTTCGAGTTCCTCTTCCAACAATTGCTTATCGTGCAGACCGGTGTAGTAGCCGTTGAGCGCGAGAAGTTCGTCGTGGGTTCCATATTCGACGATCTGCCCATGATGAAGCACGGCAATGCGGTCGGCATTGCGCACCGTAGAGACGCGGTGCGAGATGAAGATAGTCGTGCGGCCCTTCATCACCTCGCGCAGGCCGTTGAGGATGTACTCCTCGGTCTGGGTATCGACGCTGGCCAGGGCATCGTCAAGGATGAGAATGCGGGGCTCGCGAATGAGGGCGCGGGCAATTGCCGTGCGCTGCTTCTGTCCTCCCGAGAGGGTGAGGCCGCGCTCGCCGACCATGGTTCCGTATTTTTCCGGAAAAGCGTCGACATCTTGTGCAATGCGCGCGATCTCAGCCGCCTTATGCACCTGTTCGTCGGTCGCATTTTCGATTCCGAAAGCGATGTTTTCGCGGACGGTGGCGCTGAAGAGAAACGTTTCCTGGGGGACGAAGCCAATCTGGCGGCGAAGGGTTTCGAGGGGATATTCGCGGATGGGACGGCCATCGATCAGCACAGCCCCGGGGTCGGCGTCGGCAATGCGTGGAATCAGCGAGACCAGGGTGGATTTGCCCGAGCCGGTGGGCCCAACGATCGCAAGGCTGGTGCCGGCGGGCACCCTCAGTCTCACGTTGTGCAGCACGGTTGTGCCCGCTTCCACGGCTGAAGAGAGTGCGGTAACGCCGAGTTGCGATTCCGTCAGTTTGGATTGTTGATCATAGGCGAAGGTGAGATTGCGGAACTCGATCTCGCCGCGAATCTCCGTACTGAGGGGCACTGTGATGACCTCTGGATTATCGGCGATAGTCGGCTGTTGGCGCATGATTTCGTCGATGCGCCCCATAGAGGCCGTGCCGCGCTGGAAGATATTGATGACCCATCCCAGGGCGATAATGGGCCAGGTGAGCATCACCATGAACATGTTGAACTCGACAAACTTGCCGACCGTGATGCGGCCCTGCAGCACCTCGCGTCCTCCGACCCAAAGAACGATGACCAGCGCGAAGCCGAGCATCATCTCAAGCGTGGGCCACAACATTCCCATGAGTCTTGCGAGCGGCAGGGAGCGGTTGATGTAGTCGGTGTTTTCGCGCTCAAAGAGGGCGATCTCGGCCTCCTCCTGCGCATAAGCGCGTATGAGACGGGCACCCGAGAAGTTTTCCTGGGCGCGGGCGCTGATGTCGCTGAACTTTGCCTGAATCCTCTCGAAGCGCTCGTGAATGCGAGCTCCGAAGTACTGCACTATGATGCTAGCGATAGGCAGCGGCAGAAAGGCCCAGAGAGTGAGGCGCGGACTGACCCGCATCATGAAGAAGAGCGCCGCGATGGTGAACACCACGGTGTTGGCCGAGTACATGATGGCCGGGCCCAGCAACATGCGCACCGAGTTGAGATCGTTAGTGGCTCGGGCCATGATGTCGCCGGTGCGGGTGCGCTGGTAGAAGCCAAAGTCAAGGGCTTCAAGGTGGCTGAAGAGATCGTTGCGCAGGTCGAACTCGATCTCACGTGAGATGCCGATGACGATCCAGCGCGTGAGGAACTGAAATATTCCTTTGCAGGCCGCAACGGCGACCAGCAGCCAACACCAGGTGAGCAGTTTGCTGTGAGTAACCCCGTGGTTCAGATCGTCCACGATGAAGCGGATCAGGCGCGGGCTCTGAACCATGATTCCGTTGGTGCAGAGTACAGACGCGGCTCCGGCCACGAAGCCTTTCCAGTACTTCTTCATGTATGGGAGCAAAGGCCGGAACTTGGAATATTGCAAAGGCAGTCACCTGGAAAACGCAAGTACGGTATAGATGCGATTGTAGCAGCGGCGGTCGCAGTGGCGAGGGCATGTCGGGGGTGCGCATTCCCCAGAATCGCAAATAGCGGACGCCTGTGGGGCAGCGGGCTGGTTGTGTGCCGCTGGATTCTACGTCGGAACCTTGAGCAAGAGGTATCCGCCGAGGAAAGCAAAGATGAGGTCTGGAGCCCAGGCAGCCATGGAAGCAGGTAGTTGGCTGGCATTACCCATGGCCTCAAACAGTCCAGCAGCGACGAAATAAGTGATCGCCACGCTCAGGGCCACGGCGATTCCGGTGAGCGCGCCCTTGCGTCCGGACGAGAGCGAGAAAGGAACGGCGAGCACGGCCATCACAAGCGTAATCAGCGGATAGGCAAACTTCTTCTGTAGTTGCACACGGAGGCGCACCACATCAAAGCCGCTCTGCTGTAGGTCGGCGATGTAGGCGCGCAACTCCTGATAGTTCATCTCCGAACTCTGGCGTACTTCTTTCTTGAAGTAGTTGGGATGTTCTACCAGGTTGGGGAAAGTGCTTGCGTCGAATTCGCGGAAGCTCTGAATCGCCGAGCCGCGAAAGGTTCGCTCCCATCCACGCTCGAAAATCCACTTCTTCAACTCCACCGACCAGTGGGCCCGCGAGGCATGGACACGTCCAGTCAATTCGAAAGTTGTGGGATCGAATTCAAAGACCGTGATGTTGGCGAAGGTGTTCTGGTCTGGGTCAAAAAACTCGTAGTAGTAGATATCGTTGTGCTCGCCGAAGATCCACTTGCGATCGGGACGCAGATACGTTTGCGCGGGCTTTCCCTTGATCTGGTTGCGGAGGGTTTCCTGACGTTGGTTGGCGGCTGGGATGTAGTACTGGTCGAAGAAAAATAGTCCGGTGCTGATGACTGCGGCAATGATAAATATGGGGAAGATCACTCGGTAGATGCTGGTCCCCGTGGCCTTCATCGCCGTGATCTCATTGGATTTTTGTAACAGGCCGATAGTGGTCAGAACCGCCAGCAGAACGCTGAGCGGGGCCATGATGTAAATCATGGAGGGCGTCACATTCAACAGATACTGGCCCACCATGATTAGCGGAATGCGATTGCGCAAGATGTCGCCGAGCAATTCAAAGAAGGTAAAGACCAGGGTCAAAAGGATGAACGAGGCCAGAATCATGCCCAGATACGTGGCGAAGTCGCGCAAGATCATTTCATCCAGCAGCATGGGATAACGCACGCTCTGGCGCCGCGTGTAGCTGAAAGCTACGGCTCCATCCTGAGAGTGCTCGCCAACTGGATGTAATTCGGCATGTTCCCTGGGAGTGAAGCGTTGGCGAATCGCCTCCCAGGCGCCACGCAACGATCCAAGATCGATGATTGACCGCTCCACGCGATACAGCAACACGAGTCCAGCAATCAGAAACAGGGCGTTCGCCGCCCATACGCCGGCCATGGGAGGGATTTTGCCATTTCGTCCCAAAGAGATTCCGGTCAAGGAAACAAAATAGTAAAGAAACACGAGGCCGATGGTGAGTACGAAGCCCATGCTCTTGCCGCCCTTCTTCGAAGAGAGACCAAGCGGAATTCCGACGAGTGCAAGAACGAGGCACGAGGTGGGAAGCGCGAGGCGGCGATGGAATTCGACGAGATACCAGCGGGCGCGCACGGCAGGCGTGTCCTGCGGATTGCGCGGCTTACCCGTATTCACCTCGGGGTGGTGGCCGCGGAACCAGAGCTCGCCCGTGCTCATTTCGCTGACCGGTACAAGTTCCTGTTTTGCTTCATCGGACGCAGGAAGCGCCATCGGTAAATCAGTTTGCGCGAAAGTGGAAATCTCGTATTGCTCGGGACGATTCGTCTCCACGGCCTGTTGCGAGCCGTGGCTAAGGTGCATGCGGATCTGGTCTGGACTGTCGGCGATGATTACGCCGCTGCGCGCAAGCGTGATTCTAGGCGTGGTCGGGTCGGTGACATCAGCCAGGAACACGCCTCGCCACTGCGAGGCATTGGAGCCGGAACGGACATCTTCCACATAGAGAACCATGTTCTTGAAGTCTTCGTAGAAAACCCTCGGCTGAATCTCAAAGGATGCCTGCGAGCTCTTAAGCTTGCTCTGCAGCCTTGTGAGCGCAGCCGAAGACATGGGAGCGAGCCAGATGCCGTTGGCCAGAGCCAGCAGCCAGGTAGCGACGGCAAAAATGGCGATGACGCGGACAAACATCCAGGCGCCGAGTCCGCTAGCCCGCATTGCGGTGACTTCACTATCCGCAGCCAGACGACTGAGGCCGATCAGGATTCCGACGAGCAGACCCATGGGGATGGTAATGGTGCAGGCGACGGGCAGGGTGAGGAAGAATAGCTCGGCGACGCTCGGCAGAGGAGCGCTATCGCGAACCACAATCTCGAGCAGGCGCCCGAGGTCCCGCATAAAAATTACGAAAGTGAACAGCGAGACGCCGATTGCGGCGTGCTGGACAACCTCGTTGAGAATATAACGCGAGAAGATCTTCACGGCGGAACCGGACCAGACACCTTCATGGAGACTGTAGTTTCATTCGAGAGTCTAGCATGGAGGCAGAGGATTCTGACTGATATCGGAATGCTGCTATCCTATTCGCTGCTTCTTAATTGAGCGCTTCTGTAAAGGGATCCCGGGTTTTTAATTCTGATGGCGCACGGCAAACTTCGACTTCTTCTTCTCTGGCATATGCACCAGCCCTTCTACAAGGATCTGGTCAGCGGTGAATATCGCCTTCCCTGGGTGCGCCTGCACGCGCTCAAAGACTACTACGGCATGGTCAAACTGCTGGAGGAGTTTCCGCAGGTCCACCAGAATTTCAACATTGTGCCCTCGCTGGTCGCGCAAATCGAAGATTACAACTGCGGGATTTTCAAAGATCCATTCTGGGACGTTGCGGCGAAACCTGCTTCGGGACTCAGCTTGGATGAACGGCATTTTGCCCTCACATACCTGTTCCAGGCGCACGGGGAGCGCATGATTGGGCGCTACCCACGCTATCGGCGCCTGTGGGAGCAGGTTCGCTCCGCTGGCCCTGACCCTGCCAATGCCGCGATCACGTTCTCGGAGCGCGACTACCGCGACTTGCAGGTTTTGTCGCAGATTGCGTGGTTTGACGAGTATTACTTGGACGACCCGCTGGTCAAAGCCCTGATCGAAAAGGGCCAGGATTACAGCGAGGAAGACCAGCGCTTCGTGATGAGCAAGCAGCACGAGATACTCAAGGGCGTGCTGCCCGCGTATCGTGCAGCGGCGGCAAGCGGTTCAGTGGAACTGTCGGCAACCCCGTACTACCACCCCATTCTTCCGCTGCTTTGCGACACTGACGCGGGCCGTGTGTCGTCTCCCGGATTGCCTCTGCCGTCAGAGCGCTTCCGGCGTCCCAACGATGCGGAGGAGCAGATTTCCCGGGCGCTCGATTCACATCAACGCACCTTCGGGGTGCGCCCCATGGGGATGTGGCCGAGCGAAGGATCCGTTTCAGACGAGGCCGTAGGTATTGCCGCACAGCTCGGCGTGCGATGGGTCGCATCGGATGAAGGCGTGCTTGGACGCAGCATTGACCATGAGATGTACCGAGACAGAGACGGATTTCTCGACCGGAGCGGAGCCGAAAAGCTGTATAACATCCACCGCTGGGAGCGTGACGGTCTGGCGATGAACATGGTATTCCGCGATCACCGGTTAAGTGATCTCGTGGGCTTTGTTTATGCCGGGATGCGGGCTTCGGACGCTGCGGAACATTTGCTGAATAACATAAAGCGAGCTGCGGCTCCGGTGATTGAGTCAGGACGCGACGCCGTGCTCTCGATTATTCTGGACGGCGAAAACGCATGGGAGAGCTTCGAACGAAATGGCCGCGATTTCTTGCGCCAGTTCTATGACAAGCTGCAGCGGGAGCCGCAGATTGAGCCGATTACCATATCGGAGGCCATTGAACGCCAGAATCCGGCGACCTTCGGCAAACTTCGCGGACTCGTTCCGGGCTCCTGGATCAATGCGAATTTCAACGTCTGGATCGGAGCGCCCGAGGACAACAAATCATGGGACTACCTTAGCCAGGCACGCGATTTCTATGACGATAACGCAAGCCGGGTCAGGGAGGCCCAACGCAAGCTCGCCTATGAAGAATTGCTGATCGCCGAGGGCAGCGACTGGAACTGGTGGTACGGTCCGGAGCACCACTCGGCCAATGATCGCGATTTCGACGAGTTGTATCGAAAGCATCTCTCGAATGTCTATACGGCGCTGGGCGGGGTTCCTCCGGATCACCTGGCGCGGCCGATTTCAGACACACTGACCCGCTCGACGTTCGTTCCGCAAACCGCCTACGTGCATCCGATCATCGACGGGCAGGTGAGCAACTACTTCGACTGGATGGGCGCCGCGATGTTCTCCAGCGATCGCCGGGGCGGCAGTATGCACGGCAAACTTTTCGTGCTTGAGTCGGTTTATGCCGGCATCGACGAAGAAAATTTATATGCAAGGCTGGACTTTGCCGCGAATCTGCCCGACGGCGATGCGACGGCGGCACTGTATCTCGCGTTGCGCGATGGTGAGCAGATCGTCGCGAATTTTCGCCTCGACGTGGAGCTTGCGTCGGGACAGCTCAATGGTTGGAAGCTGCGGAACGGCAAGAGTCTTGTTGCGTCAATGAGCAAACCGGCGGGCGTGGAGGTTGCCCTGGTCAAATTGTTGGAGACGAAGCTGCCCATGGCTCTAATGGGGGTTAAGGAGGGACTCAGCTTCAATCTTCGCTTCGTGCTTTACCGCGATAGCTTGACGATTGACGCGCTGCCGCAAGAGGGTTCGCTGGAGATTCAGGTTGCGCCGGAAGACGTGCTGATTGAAATGGCTTACGCGGCGCAATAGCGTGGCAAAAGATCGCGGAATTTGGCGAGATAGAGATGATTCCACCTCGCCAAACGGAGTCTCAGGCCGTCTTCGGCGGTGGCTGAAAGATTGCAAAAACAGCGCCTTGCGGGTCAGCCAGAACGCTCAAGCGGCCGACCTTTTCAATGGACATTGGCTCCAGGCAAAACCTGGCTCCAAGCTGCTTTGCTTTCGCTGCCGTCGCGTCGCACTCCGTGACCAGAATATACGCGAGCCAATGTGAGGGGGCGTGGGCCATCATCGGACGCACTGGCGGAACGCCGCCAATGAACTCATCGCCATTCTGAATGTGCATATAACCGGAGGGCGGATCGGAGTGGGTGTCTGCCGTGAACGTCCAGCCGAAGACTTCTCCATAAAATTTGCGAGCGCGTTCTGGATCGGGCGAATTCAAGTCGGCCCAGCAAAGCGTCCCAGGCTCTCCAGCGATCTGGATTCCGGTTCCTTTGTTTGCCTGCCAGACGCAGAAGGTTGCACCGGTAGGATCCTGAATCACTGCCATGCGGCCTACGTCCATCACGTCAAAGGCTGGGGCGAGAATCGTGCCGCCGGCTTTGGCCGCAAGGTCAACCGCGGAGTCAGCACTCTCCACGGCGATGTAGAGCATCCAGTGCGGCGGTACTTTGGCTGCGAGTTGCTCCGGGCGGAGAGTGGCAGCGGCGCCGATGTCGCGTCCTGCAAGTTGGAACATCGTATAGAATCCGTCTGGACCCATGGGCATATCATTTGCGGCCCATCCGAAGAGTGATTCGTAGAATTTCTTGGCGGCGTTCTGATCGCTGGTGGAGAGTTCAAGCCAACAGAACGAGCCCGGTTTGTGCGAGTCGATATTGGGCATGGGGAAAGAGTATATATCTCCTTGGACAGCGGTAGTTTGAATTTTTCTCAAGAACACCAACGTTGTTGGAACGATACTTAATCCTATGCGGTTTAATGTTGAACGAAACAAGGAGAGCGTGCGAATGGCTGAACTGATCAGAACCGGTGTCTCAATTGAACAGGATCTGCTGGAAAAGTTCGACAAGTTGATTGCCAAACGCGGCTACGGAAACCGCTCCGAAGCATTGCGCGATCTGATTCGCGAAATGCTGGTTTCTGAAGAGGTCAATAGCAACAAGCAAGTGGTCGCTACACTTTCCATGATCTACGACCACCACCGGCCAGACCTGTCAAGCAAGCTCACCGAGGCGCAGCACCACCACCACAACAACGTGCTTGCGGCCACACACGTCCATCTCGATGAGAAGAATTGCTTTGAGGTGGTTATTATGAAGGGACTGGCAGGTGAGGTGAAACACATGGCCGACCACATGCTGAGTCTTAAAGGCGTGAAGCACGGAAAACTGGTGATGACCTCCACCGGCAAAGACCTCTGAGCCATACACGACAGGAGCATTGCGATGCGAACTCCGTTGTACGTTGCCTGTCTGGCTGTGGCACTGGCGACAGTCTTTACCGCAGCTGCGCAAGCGCCCACACCGGTGCCTAAGGTTGTGGAGTTGGATACGCATGGGCACGATTACCGGTCGGTGCTGAACGGTCCCCCGGAAACCGCGGGGATGCGCTCAGGACTGGTCGTGCTGGCGCCGCAGAAGTCGGTGGGCCGCCATAGCACCGGGCAGAATGAGGAGGTCCTGATCGTGCTGAAGGGCAAAGGAGAGATGATCTTTGCAGACAGTCATTCGTTGCCGGTGCAGGCCAATCACGCCGTTTACTGTCCTCCTCAGACGGTGCATGACGTGAAGAACACGGGCCAGGTTGAATTGCGCTATGTTTATGTGGTTGCCCACATAAACTAGGACGCGAACCGTGACGCATACGATTATGTGATTATTATGCCGCATACTTCTTTCATGTTCGTGCTACTAGTGCGACAATTCTACTCGTGACGCTGATGCCGGTTTCCCGCTGCGCTGATTCTTCTTCCTCAGTCGCAGGGACTCTGCGGGGAACGGTCATCTGATTTCCGGTTGCGCCTTGCGTCCACGGGAAGGGCTTTGCTGCATGAAATGGAAATGTGTGCTGTTCTTATTGCTTCTTGTTCCCAGCCTTCTATTTGCCCAAGGAATCAATCAGCTATCGGGAACTGTCGTTGACACGTCCGGCGCGGTGATTGCCGGGGCCACCGTGCAGGTTCGCAGCACGAATGGTACCGTACGCAAAACGATATCGTCGCACGCGAGCGGCTCCTTCAGTATTTCTGAACTCTCGGCCGGGGGTTATCGACTTGTGGTATCTAAACCCGGTTTTGAAACCAGAGAAGTGCCGGTCACCATCGGGGCCACCGAGGCACCGGCCCCGATGCGCATCTCTCTGGCTGTGGGCGCGGTGAGCACGACCATAGATGTGCAGGGCCGAGCGGATGACCTCGTCGGAATTGCCGCTTCCTCCACCCAGGGAACGGTGGGCACCAAGGAAATCGAAGAGCGTCCGATGCTTCGTTCCGGAGAAGTTTTGGAGGCGGTTCCCGGCGTCATCATCACGCAGCACGCCGGTGGCGGCAAGGCCAACCAATATTTTGTTCGCGGCTTCAATCTCGACCACGGCACGGATATCGCCATTTTCTTGGACGATATGCCGCTGAACCTGCCGTCACACGCGCACGGCGAGGGCTACTCGGACATGAACACCGTCATCCCGGAGTTTGTGAAGCGTGTGAGTTACGAGAAGGGCCCTTATTATGCGAATGTCGGCGACTTTAGCTCGGCTGTGTCGGCGCACCTGGAATTTTTGAAGACGCTTCCCCAGAACTTCGTCCAGTTTGAAGGTGGCAAGTTCGGCTATGGGCGGACCGTTTTCGGCGTCTCGCAAAAGCTCGGAAAGGGCAGCTTGCTGTACGGCGGAGAAGCGTATCACGATAACGGTCCATGGACGACGCATGAGGACAATTTCTTCAAATACAACGGCCTTCTCACCTACAGCCAGGGCGAAGACGACAAGGGTTTCAGCATCACGGCCCGCGCTTACCGTGGAACATGGCACTCGAGCGATCAGATCCCGGTTGACGCCTTCCCACTGGTTGGCTACTTCGGCACGCTGAACCCGACCGACGGTGGCGCGTCACAGCGTTATAGCCTGCAGTCGGAATGGCATCGCCGCAGCGCAAATTCCGAGACCAAAGTCACGGCCTACGGATTTTATTACGACCTCAATTTGTTTTCTGATTTCACGTACTACCTCATTGACCCCATTAAAGGCGATCAGTTCGAACAGCAGGACAGGCGATGGGTGGCGGGGTTTGATGCACACCACACGATTCTCAGCCAATGGTTTGGCCGCAAGGTGGAAACTACCTTCGGCCTGCAGCTCCGCAACGATTGGGTCCACAACGGCCTTTTCCGGACGGAAAATCGTGTGCGCACTGACAAGAATGATATCAACGCCTGCAATGACGAACCCATCCCCCAGTGCGTTACCAATCCGAATCTGTCGGCAATCCTGCCCGCGGCCACGGACTTGAGTAAATTTACGGACACGGTGGGCAGCGTCTACGCGGAAAATAAAATCCAATGGTCGAGCAAATTCCGCTCGGAAGTGGCCCTGCGCGGCGACGATGCAAAGTATGTCGTTACCAACTTGAATCCCACGTATGTCTCCCCCATCTTTGGCTCGGTCAACTTTTCGCAGCTCAATTCCGGCTCGGCCACCAAGTTCTTGTCCAGCCCCAAAGCAACTTTGATTTTCGGCCCCTGGGCCAAGACCGAGTTCTATGCCCAAGGCGGATTCAGCTTCCACAGCAACGACGCGCGCGGCGCAACGCAAAGGGAGCAACCGATTTCGCCGGACAATCCTTTCCCCACGTCCAGCACTCCAATTACCCCTCTGGTCCAAACCAAAGGCGGGGAGATCGGCGTTCGCACTTCGGCCGTTCCACATCTGCAAAGCACCGTTTCGCTCTGGTATCTGCACAGTAACTCCGAACTGATGCAGGATGGCGATACCGGAGGCACGTCTGCCTCAGATCAGTCGAGCAACCGATATGGCATCGAATTCGCGAACTACTACACGCCGGTGGAACACCTGTCTTTTGACTTTGACATTGCGGCCTCCCGCGCCCAATTTACCCAAATAGATCCTGCTGATGCGGCGTTCATCAACCCCAACGCGGCGAATGGCCTGTCGTATCCTCAGCAACTCCCGGGCGGCAAGCTTGTGCCCGAAGCGGTGAAGCTGGTGATCTCCGCCGGTGCCACACTACACGAGTACAAAGGCCTTTCGGCAAGTCTGCGCCTGCGCTACTTTGGCCCACGCGAATTGACCTCCGACGGAATCAATCGCTCCCAGGTAACAACGTTGGTCAACGCCGGACTCGGCTATCAATTCAATAAGAAATGGGGCATTTCGACCGAGTTGTTGAATTTGCTAAACCGCAAAGCCGACGACATTACCTATGCCTACGTCTCTCGAATCGCGCCAACCGCCAATGCAGAATTCACAAACGTTTCCCACCCCACCGAGCCGTTTCAGGTACGATGCGCGTTGCGCTACCGGTTCGGTGGACAGTAAAGGAGTTTCGCGAATTGATTCACAGTTCAACCTGTGTGGAGGGCCGGGGATTCAGATTTCTGGCACTGCTTTTTCCTTCTAGCAGGCCTCGCGCGGCATTCACAGTGGTTTGGGTTTTGCGAATGGCCACTCGCGCTTTCGCAGGGAGAGCAGCAGAAATGCCGCCACGCCCACTCCGGTAAACAAGAGCCCACGGCCAACCAAGGGGAGCTTATCCAGCAGCACCAGCGAGAAGCCCGCCACGGTTACCAATACGGGCAGCGGATACAGCCACATGCGGAAAGGCCGGGGCTGCCCAGGATTGGCAATGCGCCACACCACGGCTCCTACCGCTTGCAGCAGGAAGAGCAGGAGGATGCGGATTACTACCAGCGCCGAGACCAAGTCACGGAGTTGGAATACGCAGAACAGGCAGGCAAGTCCGCCAAGCAGCAACACGCTCGCCGTTGGAAAATGATCGCGAGGATGGACGCGCTGAAAGACTTTGAAGAAGTTGCCATCGCGTGCCGCTGCAAAGGGAATTCGAGAGTATCCGGCAAGCAGCGAAAAGACCGAAGCGAAGGCAGTCCAGATCACCAGCAGCGCGACGACCGTGCCCGCCCAGCGTCCGTAAACAAGCTCGGCAGCTTTCGCCACAACAAAATTCTGCGAGGTGCTGCGTGCCATGGCGGCGATTTCCGGAGCTGGCATTACACCCAGCACGCTGACATTCATGGCAATGTAAAGGCACGCCACGGCAGCTATTGAGAGCAGCATCGAGCGCGGGATAGTCTTGTGCGGATCGACAACCTCTTCACCGAGGAAGCAGATGTTGTAGTAGCCCCAGTAATCGTAAAGAGCAATGAGCAACGCGGCGGCAAAGGCTCCGCTAAATCCCGAGGACGGCATGGTGCTCCAACCCGGCGGAAAAGAGATGGAGGAATTGAAATGCGAGAGCCCGAGGTAGATTACAAACCCCAGAGTGCCGAGTACGCCCACCCAGAGAAATTTCGAGATGCGTCCGATGCCGCTGATGCGCCGGTAGACCAGGAATGTCGCGCAGGCCGCCGTTAGCATTGCCAACAAAGTTGCGCCGGAGAATTCGACCACCAGATTCACCGTCCCCATCAGCGGGAAGGCAACGGTTGATCGCCAGAAGATTTTTCCCAAGGCGGGCGCGACGTATGCAGCATAGCCAGCCAGTCCGATACATCCAGTGGCCATGGAGACCGGCGCACTGAAGACCAGTTGAAAGACGAAGAGGAAGGAGAGCAATCGGCCCATCTTCTGCGGCCCATAAATCTCCTTCAGATATTCATACGAGCCGCCCGCACGCGGCATGGCAGCGCCGAGCTCAGCCCAGATTAATCCGTCCGAGAGCGCAAGCACGGCGCCAGCAATCCATCCATAAATTGCCTGTGGCCCATGCATGGCCGCGACCATCAGCGGCAGCGTTGTGAACGGCCCCACGCCGATCATGTCCACCATGTTCAGGGCTGTAGCGGGCCACAGGGTCAGTCCGCGTACCAGTCCGGGCTTGGTATCCGTACCGCGGGTCGCGTCATTCTGTGGGCTCGTTTGCACTTTCTAAGAATATATAGGCTCCTGCGGTACGGCCCAAACTGGAGATGATGTTCGGGGTCCCACATGATGTGTGATTTATTCTTTAGGGCAGGAGAGCCAATGGAGATCGCTGGCTACATTCTCTCGGGACTTGTATTTGTCTGTTACATCCAGACGGTTCGGGCAATTTGGCAGCTTGTCGACGAAGCCCGGCAGCTAGGAACAGGCACCCGATTTAATCGCTTCTGGTGGATGCCGGCTTGGAAAGTGCATCGCAAGGGGTACCCTGAGAGCACAACCCGTCGGCAGGTTATCATGCGATGTCTTCTGACTGCGGCCCTGATGGTTGTCGTAATGATCTATATAGTGATGGATGAATACGCTAGTGGGAAGTTCGGTAGGTAGGTGTCGGATGCGAAACTCTCGTGTAATTGTCCGATCCAGCGTCACAGGACTTTTTGTTGCACTTGGATGGATCGCGCTGCTCTCAGCGCCCTTTGTCGCGTGGCCCCAATTCATAAATTTCTTAGTTCCTATTTCATTCCCGGCTGTGATGGTGACTTGGGCAACAAAGCCAAATGGCACAAGCGGGCGGACGGGCGTCCTTATGTTTGTCATGCTTCCATTGCTCAATGCGTTGTTCTACGGATTCGTAGCATTCGTCTTCTGCCGGTTGAGGGAGCGACTTAGGGGAGTACGCCCATGAGTGCTCTGCGCAGCGGTTCAGTTGGCTGAGCGAAACTTTCGCCCCACACCAGCGACAGACCAACCTCTTCCATCGCGGGCCCGCTTGCATCTACACTCAAACTACGGTTTCATTTACTCTGTTTTCGGAGCGCCATGAAGAACTTGCTTGCGAACATCCTGCGTACTATATCCTTTTTCCTCCTTCTGCCTGGCTTTGCAATCGCCCAACCGCCCACTGTGGCCTTGCTTCCGCCCGGTGGACAGCCACGCGTGCTGATTGTGGTGGCGCATCCAGATGACGAGGTCTGCTTCGCTGCCACGGTGTATGAAATCACCCACAATTTGGGAGGCACGGTAGACCAACTGGTTGTGACCGACGGAGAGGGCGGCTACCGGTATTCGCTTCTGGCGGAATCGTATTACGGCGTGGCGCTTACCGACGAAGCGGTTGGACGCGCCGAACTGCCGGAGATTCGCAAGCGCGAACTGCTCGATGCAGGGCGAATCCTTGGCATTACGAATAACTTCTTCTTGGATGAACTTGACCTCCACTACACCCAGGACATAGAAGAGGTCCTCGGAACGCACTGGCATCCGGGGGTGGTGCTTCCGGCGATACAGCGGCGGCTTGAGGGTGGAAACTACGATTTTGTTTTCGCGCTTTTTCCTTCTCCACAAACTCATGGCGGACACAAGGCTGCAACCATCTCGGCGCTCAATGCCGTGCAGCAAATGGCGGGCCGCAAACCCGTGGTACTGGGCTGCCAGAATGAACGCAATGGTGCGCCTGCGCCGTCATGGAAGGGCTTTGAGAGCCCGAAGCACCCTTTTACCGTGTTGCCGCAGGTCTACTCGACTGATCGCAACGTGAAGTTTGGCTTCAGGGATGCGCTGAGCTACCAGGTGATTGTGAGCTGGATGATCGCCGCTCATAAATCGCAGGGAATGTTCCAGGCGGGCCTGATTCGCGGAGATCGAGAGGAGTTCGCGGTCCTGGAGAGTGGCGCCACCGATGAAGCAGCGCGCGCCGATGCGCTATTTAAGGCGCTTGCCGAAAAAGCGCCGCACCCAAAGGGAGTTCCCGCCCCGGCGCACTAAGGTTGGAAAAACAAGAACGTTGGTGCCCCGCATCTGCCGCAGTTAGCAGATGTGGGAAGCAGTCCCTCACCTCCGCTAGGGGTTTGCTTTCGCAGTTGAAGTTGCTCTTCCCCCCGCGCAAAATTATTTGCTTGCATCATGCAACTACTTTTGCTATTGTCATTTCGTGAAGCGTACCCCGGCCACATCCATCGAAATCGTTCCCGAAACCCAGGCCCAGGCTTGGTGGAACGAGCTTGAGCGCCTTTCCGCCGTGCTCGGCAGAGTCGGCCCAGATGAAATCTGCTGCGGAGGCCTGACCCAACGCCAGTGCGCGATCCTGCGCATTCTGGCTGCCCGCGAAGGCGCACGCCTCTCCGATCTCGCAATTCACTCACGCCTCAGCGCCAGCGCCATGAGCCGCATAGTGGACAAGCTTGAAAAGATGGGTCTGGTGGAGCGCGTATGGGGAACGGGTTCTGATGGCCGAGCTGCCAGCGTAGCGATCACCAGCGCCGGACGTACCACCCGCCGTCAGTTGGACCGGCTCATGCTGCAGCGTTCCGGTCAGCTCGTAGCCGCCGTGCCGGAAGCCAAACGGAAAACCGTGTTGGAGGCGCTCAAGATTCTCAACCATGCATTGGAATCCAGCGCGTGCTGCGGGCTCAATGAGCCAGTGGAACGGCTGCCGGAAGAAGGAGAGGAACGATGAAGGACTCGACGATTACGGAAGCAGTCAAGAATCACTATGGCGCGGTCGCACGCGGAGAAGCCTGCGGATGCGGCGCACCGGTAGCGGATGTGGCGCGCTCGCTGGGCTACAGCGATGCGGAGTTGGCGTTGGCCGGAGACGCAAATCTCGGATTGGGCTGTGGCAATCCGCTGGCGCTGACCCAGGTGCAACCCGGCATGACGGTCCTGGATCTTGGCTCCGGCGCGGGCTTTGACGCGTTTCTTGCCTGGGATCGCGTAGGCGCTTCGGGCCGCGTGATTGGCGTGGACATGACGGACGACATGCTGAAGCTGGCGCGGGAGAATGCGGCAAAGCGCGGCGCAACCAATGTGGAATTCAGCAAGGGTCACATCGAGGAATTGCCGGTAGATTCCGCGTCGGTGGATTACGTCATCAGCAATTGCGTGATCAATCTCTCGGCCAACAAGCCTGCCGTGTTTGCGGAGATTGCGCGCGTGCTGAAGCCCGGAGGCCGATTCGCCGTCAGCGACATTGTGCTGCTGCAGGCGTTGCCGGAGGAACTGATGCGGAGCGTGACTGCGTATGTCGGGTGTATCTCGGGAGCCAGTCTGCTGTCGGATTATGTTTCGATGGCGCTTGCAGCCGGGCTGTCTGGATTGTCCATTCCACAGATTGCGCACGGCCCCGACTTGGTAAAGATGCTTGCGCCCGATAGTCTAACCGGCCAGAGTTCCTGCTGTGGCTCGACTATCTCGGTTGCATCGCTCAAGAGGCCAAACGACCTCGTGATGCAAGCCGCCGCGGCAGTCGCGTCAATCAAGTTGCACGGGCGGCGCTAGGGCGCGGGAAGAGGGGGTTCCTTCCCGTTCCGCCGTTTCCGATTTTTTCTGCCGTTGAGAACCGCTACGAGCGCGGATCGCCTTCGCCGGGGGCGAGAAACAGATTCTCTTCGAGTCCGTGCTGGCGCGTGTAGAGGTCGTAGTAGCGTCCGCCCAGCGCGAGTAGTTTTGCGTGGGTGCCGTGCTCCACGATGCGCCCCTCTTCGACCACCAAAATCTGGTCGGCGCGCCGGATGGTCGAGAGCCGATGGGCAATGACGAAAGTAGTTCGCCCGCGCATCAGGTAGGCGAGGCCGCTCTGAATAATTGCCTCCGACTCGGAGTCAAGGCTGGAGGTGGCTTCGTCGAGAATGAGGATGCGAGGATCGGCGAGGATAGCGCGGGCTATGGAAAGACGCTGCCGTTGACCTCCGCTGAGTTTGACGCCGCGCTCGCCAATGATGGTGTTATATCCGTGCTCAAAACCCTCGGCGAACTCATCCACGCGCGCGATGCGGCAGGCTTCCAAAATCTGCTCCTCGCTGGCGTGGGGTCGCGAAAAGGCGACATTTTCGCGGATCGTTCCATCGAAGAGAAAAGAGTCCTGCAGCACTACTCCGAGTTGGGTGCGATAGCTGTCAAGCCGGACGTCGGCAAGATTCGCGCCATCCACCAGTACCTCGCCGCTTTGCGGTGAATGAAACGCTGCAAGCAGCGAGATGATAGTCGATTTCCCCGATCCCGAGGAGCCGACCAGCGCCGTCAGGGTGCCGGGTGAGGCTAGAAAGCTGACCGAGTGCAGCACTGGTTTATCCGGTTTGTATCCGAAGGTCACGTTGCGGAACTCGACTTCGCCGTCAATCCTGTCGAGGCGCACGGTGCGTTTTGGATCCTCATCCTCGGGCCGTTCGCTGAGCACCTCGCGGGTACGCTCCAATCCCGCCAGCGCCTCCGTGATCTGGGTGCCGATTCCAACCACCTGAAAGAGCGGCGCGGCGAGGTATCCGAGAAACATGATGTAGGTGATATAGCCGCCGATGGTGAGTTTGTCAGCCAGAATCTGGCGTGAGCCCATGAACATCACAATTGCCCCGACCACGCCCATCAACATGGCGGACGAGAGGCCGAGCAGGGAAGATGCAGTGAGAGTTTTGAACACGTTTTGCAGCAGCCGTTCCAGTCCGATGGCGAAGACCTCGTGCTCGCGTGCTTCGGCGTAATAGCCCTTCACGACGCGTACGCCGCCTAGCGACTCAGTGAGGCGTCCCGTAACCTCGGCATTGATCTTGCCGCGTTCGCGAAAGATGGGCCGAATTGTCTTGAACGCCTTGCGGAGCGCAACGCCGAAGACCAGCAGAAACCCGAAGGCAATGGCGGTCATGACCGGGCTGATGTGGACGAGGAATCCGAAGGCAATGACGGCCGTCAGCAGTCCGCCGACAAAGTCGATCAAGCCGGTGCCGATCAGGTTACGAACGCCCTCCACATCGGTCATGATGCGCGAAACCAGCGTACCCACCTTGGTTGAGTCGAAATATTGCAACGGCAGGCGTCCGACGTGTTCCTGTACTCGGCTGCGCAGCTCGGCAATGAGCCGCTGCGCGGCCTTGGAGAGCGTCTGCGTGAGCGCAAACGAGGTCAATCCCTGGATCAGGGTTGAGATAAGCACGGCGGCAACCAGGGGCAACAACAGGGAAGCGTGGCGCTTGCCAATCACGTCATCAACCAGGAATTTTGTCGATGCCGGAAGTACCAGTCCCGTGACGCGATTGATCACCATTAGGCCGAATCCGAGGGCCAAGAGACGGCGCCGGGGACGCATCAGGGCCCAGACTTCAGGCAGGGCCTTGAACACGGAAATGGGAGGACCGACGTAAGGTTCGGAGCTAGTTCTCAGATGCACGGCTCTATTGTCTCACCCACCAGAGTCTGAGGGCCTCCGAGCCAGACACGCAGGAGGCTTGAGAGACGAAAAAAAGACCCGCCGAAGCGGGCCTCTAATGTTTCATGCACGGGGGTTACTTTGCAGCGGCCCCAGAACCCAGGGCTTGTGAAACTCCAGGAGTTTCCGGTTGCTCCGGGACTGTATCCGCAGGCTTGGTGTCATCTTTCTTTGTCGTCTCCGCTGGCCCCAGACGCGTGAGGTGAGGGTATATGGGGGTCAGCTCGAAGGGCATCTTTTCGCGGGCGGTCAGCAGCGTTACGGGCTTGTTCTTGCTGATCTCGATACGGTTGTTCCAGGGGTCGACGCGGATTCGGCCACCGAGCGGAAGGGCTGCAATCTGCGTGACTTTCTTGGGCTCAAGCTTGGGAGCCGTGGCTGTTAGCTCCCTCATGCGGAGGTCGGGGCCAATCCCGGTTTTTAACGAATTGCCCATGTCCGAACGAATCAGATGCGGCAGTGCTGCACGTCGCGCATCCACCTGGCGCAGGAAGAGGCCAACCGTTTCCAACTTGTCGCGATAGGGCGAGTTCTCCAGCAACAGGAGAGCCTTGGCGTCCGCTTCCTTTTCTTCAGCCAGCGTACGGCTGAAATGCATCCGGTTTAGGAGCTGCTGGTCCGAGACAATCGACCGGTCCTTGAAGGCGAAGGTTGTATCCGTGGGGTGGCCAAGGACAATGTGTGCGAGTTCATGGGACAGAATTGCCGCCAGCGACGCTTCGTCGGGCAAGACATCCAACATGCCCCGGCTGATGAAAATGGTATGCCCCACGCTGAAGCTCTCCAGCGGCGTGGTCAGTAGGACTCGGCAGCGAACTTCCGGCTGAATGTCGAGATTATTGGTAATTTCCAGGTTATTGACTACCGTATTGAGCACCTTGTCCACTTCGCCGGTCCTTGCCAACAGACCGCCGCGCTCCAGGCGCTCAATGACGTTATCTTCCGCCTGACGCAGCCAGGCGCGCTGGGCAGCTACCGGTGCAAGATCCTGTGCTTTGTCGCTGTTATCTTTCACGTTACTTGCGTCATCCACCAGGACTTCGGTGAATTCGTTCTCGGCGTGGCCCTTGCCTACGTTGTAGCCCCAGATGCGGGTTTCGGCCTTATAGCTTCCGTGACGCATCTTGGCTCCGGGAGTGTCGCGGTCCTCGCTGTAAACATAGGCGGGAAGCCATACCCCGGGGAGCATATTAAGGCGCCAGGTGTCGAAATGCATATATTGGCCGTGGGAGGAATGCGAGAAGGTTCCGTTGAACCGGACGACGTTGAAGTCGCGGTCCTCAACCCAGACACGCCCGACAAAGCGGCCCTCGCCGGAGTGAGCCTTTGGCGTTACGTCGATCACGATGCAGCGCAGATCGCCAAGAAATTCGCGGCCCTGGTAGTCGAATGTATAGTGCGCGCGATCAAGTCCGCGCATATCCATCAGCATCATCCACGCGAAGCCTTGCGAGACAAACTCGGTCGTCAATTGTTTCTTGACGCTGTGCATCACGCGGCTCATGAATCCGGGTTCAGGATGGAACGAATACGCTTCCAGCCCCTTCTTAAAGCCTACGCGGGTGAGGAAATATTGATCGCCGTAGGGCACCAGTCCGAGTTCTTTGTCCGGCTGCATAGTTTGCAGGTAGGTTTCCACCAGCGGAGAATAGCTTCGGAGCGCCTTGGTATTGTCCGCTTCACGGATCAGCACGCGATCCACCACGCGATCAAAGGCCGCGTTTGCGGGAGCGGGGGCCGGCTCTGGTGGCCGTTTTGCTGCAAAGGCAGTGCTGGTGACTGCTAACACGATTCCCAGTAGCAGGTAGTTCAGACTTCGTTGCATCATGATTCCTCGGTTAAATTCGCGTTAGGATAGCTGAAAAATTACGTGAAGGGTCGCGTTGGAGTCAACCGGATGACCGTCTCGCATCGCCGGGCTGAATCTGAGGCCCTGCACCGCACGTCTTGCGGATTCATCCAAGCCGTATCCAAGTCCGCGCACCACGTTCAGGACTCGGATATTCCCGTCCGCCGTGAATATCACGTTCAGCAGAACCTCTCCCTCAACCTTACGGGCCCGAGCCTCGGGAGTGTATACGGGGTTCGGCTTACTTTGAATGGAAACGGGAACTGAGACCGCCTGATTACTCTTGACGTTTCGGCGAGCCTCGTCGGATTTTTGGGGTACTACTGGCGCTGGCGCGAATCCGGTGGCCTGAATACGGCCATGGCCGGTGTCTCCGCCACGTCCGCCGCCGCCCTGAACCGCAACCCCGTTTCCAAATCCAGCGCTTGCAACTGTTCCGCGAGCGCCTGACTTGCCGCCGGTCCCATTTCCGTATCCGCCGCCTGGGGGAAGGTCAAACGACCCGGTCGATGCGATGTTTGGCCGATTGCTGCCATTCGCGTTGACTGGTACTCCGTTCGGATCGCCAAACCCGCCGGTCTGAACCTTGCTGGGTGCGGCGTGTTGCAGGGTGGGCGTGGCCGAACTTCCACCGAAGGTGTTTGTGGCGATAATTCTGCTGGCGGCTTTAGGGCCGGGGAGCGCGTTCAATACCTTTGAATCGAACTTTGGCGTCGCAATGCTAATTTGTGGCTGCGCAATTTCGGCTACTTCCGGGGTCCGATGCACGCGCTGGGGTAGCTGGACCTGCAGTACCGGCGCGGGAATCTTCGGGGGAGCGACTGCGACATGAGCCGGCTCGATTCTAGGCACCGGCCGCAGCTTTACCGCTGCCAGCGGTTTCGCTCCTGGCGCCAAATCCAGCTCAGGAGCCACCAAGTCTATGTGCTGAACCTGTGATGGCACGATTGTGGGCGCGGTCATTGCGTAAACCACGAGAGCCACCACTGCGGTTGCCTGCACCATGTAGCTGGTCACGAACGATCCCCAGCGATGTTGCCGCGGAGCGATGTCAATACTCGTGAACAAAGGACTGCAGTTGGTACTCATCCCGTCCCCATTCTCTTTACCAAATCCGGATTGTCGCCAATGCAATCCGGCCGGTAAACTCATACCCGAATGCGTGAGCTCACGTTGAGCGAAACCCGTGAACTCTTTGGAATCTATGAAGAACCCCAGAATTATATTTCGAAGCACCCGGCCAGACATACAGCGCTTCCCCTTAATAGTTACCCTAATTCGTCCGTGGCACCAACTAATAGCCGCAGAATATCGGGAGAAACTCAAATTACTATTGATCTTCAAGGATCATGCGTCTCTGGCCGTGCGAGGGTCAAGTTACCGGAGTTGCGCCGCTTGCTCCTAGGGGTCCTATTACTCTCCGATGATTTTGATCAGGACTCGCTTGTTCCGGCGGCCATCAAACTCCGCATAGAACACTCGTTGCCACGGTCCTAGGTCAAGCCTCCCGGCGGTTACCGCGACGATGACCTGGTGATGGACGAGCATCGATTTAAGGTGCGCGTCCCCATTGGTTTCGCCGGTCTGGTGGTGCTTGTAACCCGGATCGCTGGGTGCCAACTTCTCGAGCCATTTCTCGATATCGTCAATCAATCCCTCCTCGTTGTCATTCACGTAGACCCCGGCGGTTATGTGCATGGCGGAGACCAGGGCCAGACCCTCTTGGATTCCACTCTGGCGCACGGCTTTTTCCACCTGCGGAGTAATGTGAACATATTCATGCTCATGGCGAGTGTTAAAAGTCAGATATTCGGTATGCGATTTCATACCAGAAGAGTGTAAGTCAGAAACGGGAATTCAACTGCTCACAGGTATAATTCCACGCAATGGCCGAACAGGAAGAACTTCGACTGCTGCGTGAACAGGTTGCCCGGCTTACCGAGCGCGTATGGCGTCTTGAAGCGGCTGGCATTTACGCTGGGGAGTCCGCCGCCCCGTCCGAGCGATCCGTTGCCGCTCCTGTGCCCGTGCCGCAGGTTTCGGAAGCTCCGATCAGTGTTTCGGCTCCGCAGCATCCAGAATTCCATGCCCCGGAGTTCCGCAGCCAGCCAGCGAATTCGCAGGCGGAATCCCTTGAACGCCGGATTGGTTCACAGTGGCTCAACCGCATAGGGGTAGTTGCCGTGCTGGTCGGAGTTTCCTATTTTCTAAAACTTGCCTTCGATAATGGATGGATTGGCCCCGGCCTGCGGGTGCTGATCGGATGCATGGCAGGCGTGGGACTCTGCTGGTGGAGCGAGCGCTTCCGCCGTCCCAACTCGATGGGGTTCTCCTATTCTCTGAAGGCTTTGGGCGTGGGCGTTCTCTATCTTTCGCTGTGGGCCTCCTTCCAGCTCTATCACCTGCTTCCGGACGCTATTGCGTTCCTTGCGATGATCCTGGTGACGGCGGCAACGGCCGGACTCGCAATTGTCCAGGACGCTGAGTTACTCGCCGGACTGGCCCTCCTCGGCGGGTTGGTGACACCGGTGCTCTGCGGTACGCACCAGAACCACGAGGCAGCGCTGTTCTGCTATTTGCTGCTGCTCTCCCTTGCGGCTTTTGTTCTGCAGCGCGTCAAACTTTGGCCGAGGATCTTGCTTGGCGCGTTCGTGGGTGCATTTCTGCTGGGCGCGGCTTGGTTTAACGGCTACTATAGCGACGATCAATTTGCCGAGTCGCTGCTGTTCTTCACCCTGCTGTTTGCCCTCTTCGCGGTGGCCCCGCTCTACGCCTTGCTTGAGCCGGAGCGCGACCGCCCGGCCCGGCATACCGGATTGCTGCTTGCCATCCTGAACGCCGCCGCGTATTTTGCGGCAGTCTATTCGCAACTGGAGACCTCTGCGGTATCCGTGGAATTGCGCGCCTCAGCCTATGCGCTGGGGCTGGCCGTGGTGTATGCCGCGCTTGCGGTAGCCCTTGAGCGCAGAATCTCGGAGCGGCCCGGGATCGAGCGCCTGCTGCCCATTGCGCACTACGGCCTTGCCGTCACGTTTCTTACCATCGGAATCGCGCTCAAGCTTCATCAGCACTGGATCACCCTGGCATGGCTCGCTGAAGGTGCGCTGCTCTTCTGGGCCGGGGCCGGCACTTCACGCCCCAGACTGAAGCTGTTCGCGTCCGTGGTTTTTGGCTTGGGGGTGCTGCGCCTTCTCGCGTTCGATCTGATGCAATGGGGGGTGCAACCAGCTATCTTCAACCCGCGCTTTGCGACCTTCTCGGTCGCCGTCGGTGGGCTGCTCTGGATGATTTATCTCGACCATGGCTCCACGAAGCTCGAGGCCGCGGGCACCGGCCTTGCAGTTGCCGCGATCCTGGTAAACCTGCTGGCTCTGCTCGCCCTTTGCCTGGAGATTCACGATACGTTCTCAACTCTCCTGCGAGGAACGGTGTTTGATCCCAGAAACCCGGCATCCTACAACGTGGCGCAAGCGAGGCATGGCTTGGTCATTCTTCGCGGCTTCTCGTATTCGGCACTGATCATGATCTATGGTGCGGGCCTGATGTGGATGGGCTTTGCCCGCAAGTCGGCTATGCTGCGCTGGCAGGCGATTGTCCTCATTGCGGTAACGGTGATCAAGGTATTTCTGTTTGACGTTTCCTCTCTCGATCATGGCTGGCGCGTTCTCAGCTTCATCATTCTTGGTGCTCTGCTGCTGGCGGTTTCCTACGCCTACCAGCGTGATTGGCTCGGCTTGCAACACTCTCAATCGGAGTGAGCTGCGTTTCCTACTCGCAGACGGCAAGAGAAAAAGCCTCGCGGAATGCGAGGCTTTTCAGCCGTCCAATGGTTCAGGGTTTCCCGGTTTACTCACTCGGGCTGAAAATTACCGTAGGCCGCAGGCAGCCGAGGTCGTTGGAGTATCCGGGGTGCAGACGTACTCGTCATCCTCGGATTTTGCCTCGTGCTTCTTCTTACCTTTCGATTCGCTCCGCTTCGACTGGCTCGACGTATCTGTTGACTGCTGTGAGCTCATCGCTCCCGGCTGCGCATGTTGTTCAGCCTGCATCTCGTCCTGCTGGGTCGCAGGCTGTTCACTCTGGGGATCCACCTGTACGCTTGCCTGCGGCGGCGTGCCGGAATCCGTGGTCTGCGGATTCAATGCCACGCTGGTACCGGCAAATGAGAGGACGACCGCAAGCAAAGCCGCGGCGATACTCGCTTGTTTCGTGATGTTGTATTGGCTCCGAATTCGGTTCATCGATTTATCTCCTTTTTGTACTGCAACTACCACTAAGACGAAGGAAGAGAGCGATTTGAACCATGAATAGAATGTATCGCGATCATAACGACCGGTTATGACAGTTCGTATGCCGATGGTAATCAAGAAGTTAACAACGAAAAAGGCGCGGATCCGAGATCCGCGCCTGGGTGCAAATTTCTTACCTTAGTTCTCCATCTCTGAAATCCACTCAGGCGGTTTCAGAATCTCCCTTGGCTTTGGGCCGTCAGCCGGACCTACAATGCCGTCGCGCTCCATCAAATCGATCAGGTGCGCTGCACGTCCGTAGCCGATGCGGAGCCGGCGTTGCAGCAGGGAAGTGGAAGCCTTGCCGAATTCGAAGACCAGGCGCACCGCGTCGTTAAAGAGTGGATCGTTATCTCCGGCATCCTGCTCCAGCCCGCCGTCGTCCCTAACGCTATTGCCGTCTTCCACTGGAGCGGAGAGGAAGCCATGCTCGTATTGCGCGGTGGCTTGCGCCTTCCAGAACTCCACGGTTGAGGCAATTTCTTTTTCGGTTACCAGCGGAGCGTGTACTCGCAACACACGCGACGAGCCGCTGGGCAGGTAGAGCATATCGCCGCGTCCCAGCAGCGACTCGGCCCCGTTGGCATCGAGAATCGTGCGCGAATCAATCTTGGTGGCCACGCGGAATGACATGCGCGCGGGGAAGTTTGCCTTGATGAGGCCCGTAATCACATCGACCGAGGGCCGCTGGGTGGCAAGGATAAGGTGAATGCCGATGGCGCGCGCCATCTGCGCCAAACGCGTGATCGACTCCTCGACGTTTGCGCCATCCACCATCATCAGGTCGGCCAGTTCGTCCACGATGATAACGATGTAGGGAAGCGGCTTCTCCTCCGAGCCGTCCTCGAACAACGACGGCGTGTAACCTTCTTCAAAGAGCCGGTTGTACTGGTCGATATTGCGCACGCCCTTTTGCGCCAGCAGCTTCAATCGGCGCTCCATCTCGCGCACCGCATTGCGCAAGGCGTTGCTGGCCAGCTTTGGCTCGCTGATGATCGGCGTATAGAGGTGAGGTACTCCGTCGTAGTTGGTCAACTCCACGCGTTTCGGGTCCACCAGGATCAGGCGCACCTGATCGGGAGTGCTCTTGTAGAGCATTGCCATGATGAATGCATTGATTGCCACCGACTTGCCGCTTCCGGTCGATCCTGCGATGAGCAGATGCGGCATGTTATTCATTTCGGTGACCATTAGCCGGCCGTTGATGTCCTTGCCGAGCGCAATTGTGAGCTTTGATTTCGAGGCCGAGAATTCAGGGCTCTCCACCACTTCGCGCAGCCAGATGGTCTCGCGCTTTTCATTCGGAACCTGGATGCCGACGGTCGATTTTCCGGCGACCCGCTCAATCAGGATGCTCTCGGCGCGCATGGCGAGGCAGAGATCGTCTTGCAGGCCGACAATGCGGCTGTACTTGATCCCTGCCTCGGGCTTGAACTCGAAGGTAGTCACCACGGGGCCAGGATTGATTTGCACCACCGTTCCGAGCACTCCGAATTCGCCGCACTTCTGCGTGAGGGTCTGGGCCAGATCCTTCAGTTCCTGCTCGTCGTAGGCTTGCCGTGCTTCGGGACGATGCAGCAGCGTACTTGACGGCAGCTTCCACGAGCCTTGCTGCTTCGGCAGGCTGGTTCGTGCCTGGGTGGCGCGTGCCGCGTCTGCCCGCATGCCAATCGCAATCGTCCCGCCCAGTCCTGCTGCCGAAGGCGAAGCACCGTTCCGTGCAACACGCTCGGCGGCCTCGGCCTCCATGCGCTCGATACCGGAGAGTTCGCGCTCTTCGCTGCGGAGCATCGGCGGGCGATAAGGCGGCGACACCTCACGAGGGCTTTGCTCAGCTTCCGCGAACGAAGGTTCGTCCTCGATAACTTCTGGCTCGGCCCGTAGTGAAGCCAAGCTTGAAACGGGAATCTTGGCAGCAGAATTTTTCGCGACGGTGTTCGCTTGACTTGCGCGCTCCTGCTTCTCGCGCATAAGCTGCTTTTTTTCCAGCAGCTTCAGTTCGTGAGCCTTCGCGCGACGCTCCCGCCAATCATGGATGCGATCACGCAGGGCGTAGAAAAAAGTGAAGCGAGTTTGTGACCAGAGCCGGAGGCTACTGACTGAGAACGCAGTGCACAAGTAAAGCGCCGCCGCAATCGCCGTGAGCGCAACGATGTAGGCTCCGACAAAATTTAGGTAATGCACCAGCAGATCACCCACCAGGCGGCCCAGCAGGCCCTCGACCGGGATGGCGCGCGCCAGCCGCATGGGCCAGGGCAACAGCGCCAGCAGGGCGCTGGCAAACGTCAGCAGCGCAACCGACCCGGAGGCTTTCACCACTGGATTTTCTACCGAGTGCGAGCGCAACCAGCGAACCGCCAGAAAGAACAGCATCACTGGGAGCAGGAAGGCCACCACCCCCATTGCCTGCAGAATGAGATCCGACGAATAGGAGCCTACCAACCCAATCCAGTTGTGAGTAGTTCGTCCGTCCGAGGCAATTCCCACCGTGTCGAGTGAGCGGTCCAGGGGCGAATAAGAAGCAAGAGCCAGCGCCATCAGCACGGCCACCATCAGCAGCAGAATGCCGATCAGCTCATTGAGCCTCTTGCTTTGCGTGGGTACAAATAATCTGGAGAGAACCGTCATAATGGCGTGCAGGACCGCGACCGGACACACAAGCGCTAACTCGCGCTATTCGCGCTTTTATCGTCCGATCAACGCCAGAGCGTGTTTATTATGACCTAATCCGGCCCGAAAAAGCAGCCGAATCGGGCAACACAGGTTGATGAGAAGGATTCGCCCCTGGTTTGTCTGCTGCTACTTAACGGCCCACCAGAGCACCGCTAGCCCCACCACGATTCGATAAACGGCAAATGGGACAAAGCCTCGCGTGCGCACCCAATTCATGAACCACGCCACAACGCCGTAGGCCACCACAAAGCTGATTACAAAACCGATTGCCAGGCTGATCCAGTTCTGCGAGGTCATTGTCAGGTGTCCGATTGCAGCAGCCTCGCCATGGTGTGGGCGCACGCTCCTGAACAGGTCATAGAAGGTCGCCACCACCATGGTTGGAATCGAGAGGAAGAAGGAGAATTCCAGCGCTGCCGGGCGCGACATGCCAGCCAATTGCCCTGAGGCGATAGTGGACATCGAGCGCGAGGTTCCGGGGAAGACCGCCGAAAGCGTCTGGCAGAGGCCGATCCACACCGCCTGCGCGAGAGACATTTCTTCCACATGGTTGGTATGAGTCGCCAGCGCTCCGCGAGTGTACATCGCATCGATCACCCACATGACCACGCCGCCGATCACCAGCGCAGATCCCATGATCACCAAACTCTCCAAGTGCTTGCCGATCACCTTGGTGAGCAGAAACGCCGGAGCCGCCGTGCATACAAACGCAATTGCCGTCAGCGTCAGCGGATGCGTGACAATCGTGCGGTCGCCGCGCTCGCCATTCGGAAACGTTGCCACGAACTTTGCGATGCGTTCCCGGAAATAAATGGGCAGGGTAAGGATCGCGCCCAACTGGATCACGATGGCGAACATCTTCCAGTAGCCGTCGTCGAGAGCAATGCCCAGCAATGACTGGCAAATACGTAAATGCGCGGTGGAACTGACCGGAAGGAACTCCGTCAGTCCCTCAACAATTCCAAAGATAAGAGCGAGGATGTATGGGTGCATGGTGATACTTCGAGTTTACCAGCTTGGGAAATGAAAGGTGAATCAGGGAAGGCGGGCTGGCGCGCGAATGATTGCGTTCAGGTGGAGAATTCCTGTGCCGGATAGTTGAATGCTTAGCCTGTTTCCGCCGACCACGCGTTTTTGCACGGCGGGCAGTTGAATTTGTCCCTGCTCCTGAGGTGTCATCCTGAACGAAGTGAAGGACCCCTACGCCGCGCAACTTCCCAGTGCCGCCCTGTAGTTTCAACCCGGAATCGATTCAGATTCTCCGATAGGGAGACGAAAGGACTGTTAGCGTCAGCTATTTGTTTGGCGTAAAGTAGCTGGCTATGGACTTGAGCAACTATGTCGATGGCTCGACGACTGCAGCCTTGCAGCGGCTCTTGCCCGGCGTAGTCCTTGAGCCGGTCCTTACCCCTTTGCGATGGCGATCAGGACTCACAGTCGTGCCCCACGAATCAGGCTTCTCTGTCCAAATCAACATACCTGCAGCGCCGGGGGCAGATTACTCGTTCTGGTTGCTGTTCCAGCCGGAAAGGCAGATTGGGGCGGCGCTGATTGGTGCTGATCCTGCGAGACCATATTTCTGGTACATGCCTTTCGAGGATGCAGCATACAACAATTCCGTCGAAAAACTGGATGGAGCATTTTTTGAAACATTGGAATTGCTCATCTCACATGAGACTAGGATTGTGCAGAAACGCGGCTTGTTCTTCGATTCATTCCGCTGCGAGTACAAATGCAGCAGCGGCTGGCAGCGAGTCAACGGTATGGCAGGATTGCGAATGGGCGGCTTCAAGGCATCGCGAATCGCTGGTAGGAAGCGTACCTACCGTTCTCCCGCACTAGCACCAGCTGATCGTCTTGGATAGCTGTCGGATAATCGCCTTTTCGCTCACAATCACAAAATCAAAAAGCTGACGTGCTGCCCGACATTCGGCACGTGGGCGGATAAGAACTTGGACGCGCTTCGCGAGGCTTTGATAGAACCCACCTAAGCTTGCCAAAAGAGGCAAGCTAAGATGGGGCACCCGGCGGCGGTGAGTCGTCGTTCTCGGATAGTTTGATGCAATCGCTGTTATCGATTCCAAACTCGGAAGTTTTGGTAGCCGTCGTGAGTTCCGCAATAGTAGAGCTTTTGCCGATTCTCCTCCGACAATTTCTTGCCATGCCATTCCACAAAGCTAATGCCGATGGCAACATATGTCCTTTCTTTCTTGCCGTCATGTTTCTGGGTTTGGGTCATGTAGAAGGCTGTCATTACGGTTCCCGGCGGAATACTGTTGGCATGCATTGGCTGCCCCGTCCGGCTCGGTACGGAGCATCCTCCGTTGAGGTTCACTGACAACGACTCTGGATGCAGCTTCGTTGTGTACTGAAGCGTGACAGTATCGATTGCAGGATCAGTCGAGACGACGATACCGGTAAAAGTATCGCCAGTATACGCAGGCGGATAATACCCGTTCGGTGCAATATCGTGCTGGGCTAACAATGTGTATGGGAGGAGAAGAAACAGCAATAGACTCGAAATTCTCATGTGTCTGAACATAGCAGTGTTTATTTCTTGAGGAGCATAGCAGGAGGAATCCTCTCGTTCGACTCAAAATAAACAAATTGGAAATGTTTTATCCCGAAGTGGTAATCGACAATCATTGTCCGTTAACGGGCCACCCGGGGACACCTTACAGACGCACGCAGGCTGCATCATGCGTGGGAATTTGCTTTTGCGCCGCCATACGTCAGCATGTTTATCGCCCCTCCAGCAGCTCCGCCACCTGATGCGGATCGGCATTGCCGCCGCTGATGATTGCAACTGTTTTCCGGCTCGCGGGCAGCTCCGTGCGGTGGAACATCCAGGCCGCCATGGTCACAGCGCCGCTAGGCTCCGTCATCAGCCGCGCACTGGTAATGATCTGCCGCATTGCCTGGAGAATCTCATCCTCGCTGACTGCTACAACGCCATCGAGATACTTTGTGAGATGCTCAAAATTATTTTCGCCGATGCTCTGGGTGCGTAGTCCATCGGCCACCGTGCTGGCCGCGTTCTTGGCTTCGATACGCACGATGCGTCCTTGCTGCAGACTCTGTTGCGCATCGTTGGCCAGCGCGGGTTCCACGCCAATCACCTTGGCTCGGCTGCAACTCAGTTTAATTGCCGCAGCTACGCCGCTGGAGAGTCCACCTCCGCCCACCGGCACCAGCACCAGTTCCACATCCGGCAAATCTTCGAGAATCTCAAGGCCTGCCGTGCCTTGCCCCGTAATGATATGGAGATCGTCATAGGGCGGGATCACCACGTAACCATGCGTGTGGGCTAGTTCGAGGGCCTTGTCGCGCCGCTCCTCGCTGCCGTTGCCCACGGTAACAATCTCCGCGCCGAGAGCCGCCGTGGCATCCAATTTCACCTTGGGAGCAGCGCCGGGCATCACGATCACCGCACGCACTCCCAACGCGCGGGCGGCGTAGGCCACGCCTTGCGCATGGTTTCCCGAGGAGAAGGTAATGACGCCTCGCGCGCGCTGCTCCGCCGTCAGGGATGAGACCTTGTTGTATGCGCCGCGCAGCTTGAAGCTGCCGATCGGTTGCAGGCTCTCGGCCTTGAAGTAAAGTTCCTCGCCGTCTGAAGCCTCACGGGTTTCCTTGTCTCCGGATCCAATGTTTCTCGTTCCAAAATAGCGCACCAGCGGAGTATGCACCGTGACGCCCTTCAGCCGCGCCCTCGCCTCCAGCAAATCTGTAAGTGTGATCATCGTATGTGTCTTCCGTCCTAGGGATGCTGCGCGCTCGCCGTGTCCAACTCGTCCAACATCACTTTCATCCAATGTATCAGCCGTAGTTTGTCCATGGTGGTTGCGCCTCCCACCTCCACGTGGCCTATGGCGGGAGAGATCAACGCTGCCTTCAACGCGTCCTTCGGCAAGTCGTGTTCCAGCCACAAGGTTTCAGTTGGGGGCACCACGTTGTCAGCCGATCCGTGCAGCAGCAGCACCGGGATATGGACCTTTGCCAGGTAGAAATGCGGAGACGATGCGTCAAGTTCGGGACGTATCTGCGCTAGTCCGCGCCGGGTATCGGCGACCAGGGATTTTGTGTCATGCGCGAAAAGCTGGGCCATGCGGGCCTGTCCCTGCGGACTCAGTTTTGCGGCCTCGGCATGTGCTTCGGGAATATTTTCCCAGAGCAGCTCACGCAGCGTAATGCGCGCCTGCGAGACGTCGGCTGGGCTAAAGAAGGCAGTGGCGTGAGAGTAAGCGGTCACCAGCGAGCCGTACTCGTGCGCCTTCATCTTCAGCACCGTTCCGTCGGGAGCAACGGTCTGATCCGTCTCGAAAAAATCGAGCACGCGACTCAAATCGTCATGCGCGCCAATGGCGATCACCGCGGAGAGCCGTCGTTGAACCGCCGGATCGCTGGCTGCAATCAATGACATGCCACCCGCGAAACTCAATCCCAGCAGCCCGACTTTAGGCGCGCCACTGCGCCGCACCAACTCATGCACCGCATCGCCGATGACGGTCGCCGAACTTTTCGAAATGTTGTAATCCGCCAGATCGTCCACCCGCGGCGTGAGCACAAGGTATCCATGCGAGGCCAATGCCCGTGCGAATCGCCGCAGCCGAGGCTCGTCCATTCCCAAGTGATGCACGCCGGGAACAACCACCAGGGCGCTCGGGTGTGCAATGCCAACGGGATGATAGATTCGTGCCGGCTCGGTGACCGTTGAGGGGAAGGTGATTTCTTCTTCGACCACGGGGTTCGAATCGAAGTCGGACATGGCTGACTCAGGCATGTCGGCAATCACCATCAGAATAGAAGCTGCGCGCAGATGGTCGTAAATCGTGGGCATCGACGCGAGAAAGAGAATCAGCAAAAAGGGAAGCGCTAGCAGAATACGGGAGTAGGGTTTGGGTGAAGGCATTGGCCGTGACGCGGATTGAGCGGATGATTGCTCCGGGATGATTGCGGGAGACATAGAACCGTTGTATCGCGCTTGGCCCGTGTAAGGGAAGTCCAAGTGGTTCGGTTCTTCATTTTTTCACGCCGTGGAACAAGTTTGCATCGAGCGAGGGGCGTGAGCAAGAGCTGCTCCAACAGCAAGAGCAACGCCGTTGCAGAGGTGAAAGGTATCGCTTCCCACATTCGCCAAAAGCGGACGGATGTGGGAAGCCCGAGGTGTCTTGTTTATCTGTATTCGAGAAACCCCGGGCCGATGCGCCACGGCTCAAATTTCAACGATGACTGGAATGATCAAAGGCCGCCGCTGCGTGTTGCGGTTAATGTAGCGCTTCAGGTCAACGCGAATCTTTTCTTTGATTACCCCGTAATCGGCCACTTCTTCCTTGGTCGAGTGTTCAAGCGTGCGCCGGACCGTGCTTCGCGCTTCTTCCACAAAACCGTTGTCGTCCGGTGCTCCGGCAAAGCCGCGCATCACGATCTCCGGCGAGCCTTCCAGCTTTCCCGTCACTTTATTGAGGGCCAGAATCGGCATCACGAACCCGTCTTCGCTCAGGTGCGTGCGGTCGCGGATGATCAGCTCCTCGACCACATCCGAGTTCGAGCCCGAGTCAATACAGACGCGGCCGACCGGGGCAACGCCGACGCGGCGCGCGCCCATTTCGTCGAATTCCAGTATGTCTCCGGTTTCGATCATGATCACGTTTCCCACTGCGCCCTTCATGCCGCCCGCCAGATCTGCGTGCTGCTTGAGCTGGCGATACTCTCCGTGAATCGGAATGAAGTAGCGTGGCCGCACCAGGTTGATAATCAGCTTCAATTCTTCCTGGCTGGCGTGTCCGCTGACATGCACGGGTGGCTTGGAGCCATCGTCATAGATCACCTTGGCATCGCGCCGGAAGAGGTGGTCAATCACGCGGTAAATTGCTTTCTCGTTTCCCGGAATTACCCGTGAGCTGAGTACAACCGTGTCGCCCGCCTCGACCTTGGCGTGGCGATGATTGTCCACCGCCGCTCGCGAGAGCGCGCTCATCGGCTCGCCCTGGGTGCCGCTGATCATGATCATGACCTGCTCGGGCGGATAGTCGCGAATTTGTCCTGGGGTGATAAAGACGGAATTGGGTAACGTGATAATTCCCAGGTCCTGTGCAATCTCCGTTGACTCGGTGATGCTGCGCCCGACCAAGGCAACCTTGCGATGGAATTGGTGTGCCATCTCGCACGCCATCTTGATACGGTGAACCGAGGACGAGAAACAGGAGACAAACAGCTTCCGCTTGGCGTGGACGAAAATCTCTTCGAACTTAGGACGCACAACGCGCTCGCTGGGAGTGTAGCCGGCTCGCTCGACGTTCGTGGAATCCTGCAATAGGGCCAGCACGCCCTCCTTGCCGTATTCGGCGAAGGCGTGCAGGTCGAACAGTTTATTGTCCGTCGGCGTGAGATCGACCTTAAAATCGCCGGTGTGGATGATTACGCCCAGCGGCGTATGCACCGCGATCGAGACAGGGCCGACGATGGAGTGGGTGACTTGGATGGGGTTGATCGTGAATGGACCGAGCTGGAAGCGTTTCCCCGGCACCATTTCGTTCAATTCAGCATCGTCTAGCAGGCCGCGTTCTTCGAGCTTGTCTTCCACGTAGGCCAGGGTGAATTCCGTGCCATAGATGGGCACATTCAACTGGGAGATCAGCCAGGGAATGCCGCCTATGTGGTCTTCGTGCCCATGCGTGAGCAGCACGCCGCGCACTTTTTCGCGGTTTTGAATCAGGTAGGTAAGGGCGGGAACGACGACGTCAACCCCGAGTAATTCATCCTCGGGGAACATCATTCCTGCATCGATGACGATGATGTCGTCATTCCAACGGATGGCCATGCAGTTCATTCCGAACTCGCCGAGACCACCTAGAGGTACTATGTGAAGTTTTCCTGCGGGCATGTCTTTCGATGCTAGCACATGCAGCGAGGCACGGCAGAATTCTCATATCCGGCACCGCACATATTCCCGCCGGCGGAATTACCTTTGTGCCACCTTTTTCAAGCTGCGGCATCCGATAGACTAGTGTGCTATGTATGAACCCGTAGAGAACCATTCGTGGATTGCCCGACGCATGGAGGACGTGTTTAAGTCCGCGCTTGCCCGCGCCTATGAGACCGTGCGCGTCCATCCCGACGAGTACCTTATGCACCTCCGCATGGCCCACGGCGTCCCCGTGGTCAGCTATGAGGGATTATTTACCGTTCCCTTGGCCGAACTCGATTCCATCGCCATGCAGACCGTGAGAGGAGGCATGAAGATGGCGGGAGCCGAAGGAGCGGGTTTCGGATTCGGCGGCTTTGCCACGATTGTGCCCGATCTTGGAGTTCTGTCCGCTATCACCATGCGCACGGTGCAAAAGCTCAGCCTGATCTATGGCTTCCAGTTCAATACGGATGAAGAAATTGCGGAGCTCTGGATAGCCGCAGCCACCGCCGCAGGAGTGGATATCAGCAAGGAATTGCTGGAGAAGACCGTGGTGAAGAGTTTTGTGCAACGGGTCATCGGGCGCATTGCCGCGCAATTCAGCGCGGAGTTCGCCGAAAAAATAGTCGCCCGCGCGATTCCAATCGTCAGTTCAGCGGTTGGGGGAGTTATGAATTATTATTTTGTTCGCGCCTGGGGACGGCGCGCCTTGGAGCACTTCCGCCAGCGTCATATCGATGAACGTAACCGCCGCGCCCATCCTGTCCTGCTCGCTTCCACGCCGGCATCGAAAGAATGAGTTTCTAGCGCACCGGTACCGGACGCTCCTTCATCAGAGCCAGGAATCGCCGATCGTTTCGCACCTGCTCAAAATCCTTGTCGCGATACACGTCGTCGATCTTTGGATACCCGTCTTCCATTGCGCTGCGCAGGAAGTGCAGGGTGCGGTCAACATCGCCCGTGGTGGCGAAGAGACGCGCCATCACGAACGAAAACTCAGCCCGGTCCTTCGGCGGCAGGTGCGCGTTAATGCCGTTCTGCGAAGCGTGCTCGAAGAACGAGCGGTCCAGCTCGAAGGCCTTGCGATACTCGGCAAGCCCGCGTTCATACTGGTTCGTGTCCATCAAGGTTGCTGCCAGATTGTTATGGTACGAGGCAAAATCGGGATTAATCGAGATCGCCCGTTCATAGCTGCGGATTGCATCCCCGAATTTGCGCCGCATGTAGAAACTCACGCCAAGATTGTTCCAGGCTTCCGCGAAATTCTTATTCTTGTGGAGTGCCTTCCTGGCGGCCTTTGCAGCTTCAGATGGGTGCTTTAGCATCAATTCCGAGAGGGCAATCTTGTTGTAGTAGCCGGCGTTTGCTTGTTTCCGGACCGCCTCGCGGTAGCAGTCCAACGCTGACAAGTAATCCCGTATCCGGCGAAACTGGTCTCCCATCTCATCAAGTTGGCTGGCGGGCATGGCGCGCAATTCAGCCAGCGTCGGCAGGACCATGGCAGTAGATTGGTCTGCGTGTAGGCCAGAGGTAGTTTGAGTCTGTGGACTGTCAGCTCCGCACAACGGGAGAAGGGCAAGCAACGTGATGCCCGCGACACAGCAGAGAGGACGAAAAGCCATACTTCACACCCCCGACGGTTCTGGAATCACTCTCAGAGCTGCCATCCAGCGTGCTGAGAATCTTAGACCTATCTGGAGTCGGAATTGTTCCCGTCTTGATTTTTATTTTTGTCCTGGTCTTTGCCGTCTCCACCAAATATTCCGGTGACCTTCCCCCAGAATCCTCTTTTCTTCTCCTCCTGAGTAGGTTGGCGAGGTTGGTTCGGCGCCAACGCTCGTCCGGGTTGGTTCACGGGCGGCGGAGCCGGGGGCGCGCTTCCAAATATTTTCTGGAACACCGTGCGCTGGTCACTCCGGTCGCACGTTTCTTTCGGCTCCGAGCCCTCTACAAAGGCTGGGTCGTAGGAGTCCGGGCAGCTTGCGGTCGCGAGCAGGTTGGTGGTTTTGTCCAGGGAGACGGTAACTACGCCACTAGGCGGGGTGAAGCTGGTGGTGTTGCTGTATTGCGGCAGGCGCACGGCCTTCTTCATGAACTCTGCCCAGATTGGTCCTGCCGTGGAACCCCCGGCCAGCTTCAGATCGCTATAGTCGTCATACCCGACCCACACAATGCAGAGCAAGTTGCTGGTATAGCCCGCGAACCACGCATCGTGCGAGGTGCCGGTCTTGCCCGCGGCCGGTGCCATGAATCCGCGCGCTCGAACGGTGTACCCCGTGCCGTGATCGATCACGTTCTGCATCATGTTTGTGACCACGTATGCAACCCGCGGGTCCAGCACTGGACGCTTGCTATTGTGGAAGTCTTCCACAACGTCGCCATTCGCGGTGCGTATCGCGCGAATCATCAGCGGATCAATGCGCACGCCATTGTCGGCCAGCACCGTGTATGCTCCCGCCATCTCCATCGGACTCGCGTCATAGGCTCCCAGCGCGGCTGCCGGAGTCGCCCTCACGCTCGCAATTCCAGCATCCCTTGCCAGTGCTGCAACCTTGTCATAGCCGATCATCTCAGCCATCTTCACGGTGGCGTTGTTCAGCGACATCTGCAGCGCATAACGCGCGGTGACTTGGCCGTGATACTCGTCCTTGTAATTGCGGGGATCGTACTCCTTGCCGTCGAATTCAAATGTCGTGGGAGTATCGTCTATCAGTGAAACCTGGGTGAACACTGGATCGGAGTTTTGCGCCGTCAGCGCCGAGTTCATTGCCGCGGCATAGACGAACGGCTTGAAAATAGATCCCGTCGGACGCTTTGCGACCGCATGATTCAACTGGCTGAAGCCGTAATTTCTGCCTCCCACCAGCGCCAGCACCTCTCCGGTGTGCGGGTCCAGCGCTACCAGCGCGACCTGCGGAACCGGTCCGCTTAGCTGCGTTGTTTCGATTTTTGCGTCTTTGCCCGAGCCTACCTTCGTGCGCCGGGTGCGCTGCCTTGCCACCTGATCGTCAACCAGTTTCATACCTTCTGCCACCGCCTCAGCCGCTGCGTGCTGCAGGTCTGGGTCGAGGGTGGTGTAGATGCGATACGCATTCTCGTTCAGGTCCGATTCCGAGTGTTTGCTCCCCAGCGTGTCTTTCACCATGTCCACAAAGTACGGGGCGTCGCTGGCCTCCACGTTAGGCGCGCTGAGCTTGAGCGGGGTAGCCTTGGCCGCTTCGCACTGCTCACGCGTGATCGCGCCGGTTTCCACCATCGATTCGAGCACTACGTTGCGCCGCTCCATCACCTTCTCGGGACGCTTGTAGGGATTCCACATGTTGGGCGACTGAATGATGCCGGCGATCATTGCCGCCTCGGGCAGTGTGATCTCCTTGATGTCTTTGCCGAAGTAGGATCGCGATGCCTCGCCGAATCCGTTGATTGAGAATGACCCGCGCTGTCCCAGGTAAACCTGGTTCGCGTACAACTCGAAGATCTGCTGTTTGTTGAACTTTCGCTCCAATTCGACGGCAATCAGCATTTCTGTCAGTTTCCGGGTGATCGTTTTTTCCGGAGTCAGGAAGAAGCCGCGCGAGATTTGCATGGTGATGGTCGAGCCGCCACGACGTCTGCCTGCCCCTCGGATGTCAGTAACGAACGATCCGACTAGGCTCAGCCAGTTGATTCCGCCGTGCTCGAAGAACCTGCGGTCTTCGATAGCCACCACGGAATCCACCATTACCTTTGGCAGATCGTTGTAGGTCAATATCTGGCGTTTGGTTCGATCTTGTCCCTGAAACAGCGCAGTGACCAGTTCCGGTTCCAGTTCGTAGGAATCCAGTGCCGCGCCCGAGTTGGTGCCGACCCCAACGATTTGCTCGACCCGGCCATCCGGTCCAATCAGAATCTTCGCCCCATCTGTTGAGTGGTAGGACTCAGGCCCCGGCATCACTTCGATTCCGCCCGAGAGCATTCGAAATGTGCCCATTGGCGAGTCTGCCCGGTTGTCGGCGTCAATGTAGCCGGCACGCCGCAACATCGTTGCAATCTGCCGGTTTGAGAACCTGTCCCCGGGATGCACTGCAACCGGGCGCGCAAAAATCTTGGCCGATGTCGAAAATATCTGCCCGCTCATCTTCTTGTTGATGATGCCGTCATACTTCACGTAGAAGAACGCGAACAGCGCGAGGAAGATCAGCGAGACGAAAATGAATGTTGTAACGGCGGCGCGAGGCAGCGAGAAGCGCGAGGGAGAGGTCGGAAATTTCAGTTTAATGGCCACGTGGATACTGCTTGTATTGTAAGGCACCATGGAGGCACAAGAAAGCACCCCCCCAAAACACTGGTGTCAAATCATCCCTTCATTGAAGCCGTTTGCACGGGAAATACAAAGCGGATGAACCATGGAAGCTACGAAATCCGGCAAGCTGGGAATAGAAACGGAAAGGCCCGGAACCTTCGTGGGCCTCCGGGCCTGCGGAGTGCATCAACTCTGGCGGCTACTTCATGACGTTCTTGTTGCGGGTTGTCGTCTTGAAATTCAAGTCAAACGGATACAGCGGAACATCAACGTGTACCGAGTATTCTGCCGTGATTGCCAGCTCCCCGGGAAAGCGCTCCACCTTCAACTGATCTGGAGATACAGGAATATCCATTGCCTGTGCCTTCTGCGCTATAGCCGTCTGCATCTCCTTATCGCTCTTCACATAGTAGGTGTAAATCTGTGCCTGCTCTTCGAGCAAGCGGCCCAGCTTGAAATCGCCCCAATATACCGGGACCACCTTGTAGATCAAAAAGCCGCCGACCAGGAGCACCAGCAATCCGAAGATGGACTTGAGCTCTTTCATGGATTTCTCCTAAGCTACAGGCTTATATAGGTTTAGAAGGTGCGAGAGGATATCGTCAACGGCGATTTCCACGGATTGAGACTTGGCCCGCTCGACCACCTCCACCTTCCCCTCGGCTAATTTCTTGCCAATATTAATGCGATAAGGAATGCCCACCAGGTCGGCGTCCTTGAACTTTACTCCCGGCCTTTCGTTGCGGTCGTCCAGGAGCACGTCGTATCCAGCGGCATCCAACTCGGCGGCAATTTTTTCGGATGCTGCCAGCAGGGTCGCATCCTTCACATTTGTCGCCACAACTACCACCGTGAACGGAGCAATCGCAGGGGCCAGCCAGAAGCCGTTGTCATCGTGATTCTGCTCAATGCACGAGGTCAGAATGCGTTCGACGCCGATTCCGTAGCAGCCCATGATCAGCGTGACTTCTTTGCCGTCCTTGTCCAGAACCTTGGCGCCCATGGAATCGGTGTACCGGGTGCCGAGCTTGAAGATGTGCCCGATTTCGACGGCTTTGCCGAGCTTGAGCGGCTCGCCGCAGCGCGGACAGCCCTCACCCTCTACCACGTTGCGAAGGTCGGCGTAGCTGGTCACCTCGAAATCCACGCCTGCGTTCAAGCCAGTGAAATGATGATCGAGTTCGTTGGCTCCGCCGACAAGGTTCTTGCGTCCCCGCAGCGCTTCATCCATCACCACGATGAACTGATCGGACTCGCCAACGTAGCTGGCCTTTTCCTTCCCGAGCAGGCGGACCTGCTTCAAACCCACCGGGCCGAGGTATCCAGCCGGAGTGCCAAAGTACTTCACAATCTCTTCTTCCACCATGGGACGGAACTCACGTCCGCCAATCGCCGCGGAGAGCTTTGCCTCGTTCAACTGGTCGTTGCCGCGCATCAGCACCAGCAGCGGACGGTAAATGGCCTCCCCGCCCGCCTTGGCGCCATCAGTCAGCACATAGGCCAGCGACTTCATGTTGTTGTTCACCGGAGTCTTGAGGAACGCCGCAACGTCGTCAATCGTCTTTGTCCCCGGAGTGTGAACCTTCTCGCGGGCTCCGCTTGCATTGGCCGGGAGATCCTCGGTGGCCGCAAGCTTCGAAGTCGCTTTTTCAAGGTTCGCCGCATAGCTGCACTTGCCACAAGAGGCCACCAAATCTTCACCGGCATCGGTATAGACCATGAACTCCTGCGACTGCGATCCGCCCATCGAACCTGAGTCGGCCTCGACGGCTACAAACTCCAATCCGCAGCGCTGGAAGATGCGGCGATAGACCGCATCGTGCAGATCGAAGCTCTTGTCCAATCCTGCGCGGTCAACGTCAAAGGAGTAGGAGTCCTTCATGGTGAACTGGCGCACGCGCAGCAGTCCGCTCTTGGGGCGCTGCTCATCGCGGAACTTGGTTTGAATCTGATACCAGATCTGCGGAAGCTGTTTGTAGCTGCGCAGCTCTTTACGCGCAATGTCGGTCATGACCTCTTCGTGGGTCATGCCCAGGCAGAGGTCCGCGCCTTTACGATCCTTGAGACGGAACATATTGTCGCCCATCACGTCCCAACGGCCACTCGCCTCCCATAGCTCGCGCGGATTCAGCGCAGGCAGGTAGAGCTCCTGTCCGATGGTGTCCATCTCCTCACGCACGATGTTCGTGATCTTGAGAATGGTCCTCTGGGCAAGGAACAGGTAGGAGTAAATTCCAGACGCCAACTGCCGGATGTAACCGGCGCGTACGAGGAACTTGTGGCTGGCGACTTCCGCATCGGTAGGAGCTTCGCGGAGCGTAGGGATGAACAACTTAGACCAGCGTTGCATAGAGTTAATTGGATTCCCGTCTTGAAATGGTGAATTCTGATTGTAACAAGTTGGATGAGGCCCCGTCAGATGGCCCATGCTTCGTCACCTGTGCCGGGAGATAGTGAGTGGAATGGCCTGTTCGCGTCTACTAAGCACGCCCTCTCGGCCAGCAGTTGAATTTGCCCTTGATTCTGAGGGGTCATCCTGAACGAAGTGAAGGACCTCTACGCTGCTCGACTCCCCGTACAGCCCCAAGCTTTTCAACTCTGAATCAATTTGAATGCTCCGATAGTGAGTGGAAAGGGCTGTTTGCGCCACCAATCGTGGAACTTAGCTATAAATCGGCGTAGAGTACAAGCGTGAAAACGAGATTGCGCTTTGTAATCGGCCAGTGTATGCGGAAGGTTGCGGTTCTCCTCGTTGCGTGTGTCGCTTCCGCTTCGCTGGGCGCGGGGCCGTCCAACACCCTTGCAACCGCTGAAATCGGAAGCGTGCTTCAATGTCTTGGCACGAAGCTTGAACCAATCGGTTACGCGCCTCCCCGCTTCGCCTCGCAGTCATTTCACGTTCGATATTTATTGAACGAAACGAGATCCACAGACAAGGGCAACGAGTTGAGCCTCGTCGTGTATGGGCCGGGTGGGAAAAAGGCAATGCTGTACGAGGTCTACCTCGAAAATAACAAAGGCCAGCCTTCTATTTATATCGGCGAAATGGGCACCCTGAAGCGTAAGGGAGCGGCAATGGAGCCAGATGAAATCTGGGGCGGTGTTGGCACGTACTATGAAGTAAAGCGCCTCGTGAAGCGCATATCAGGTACGGCAACACTTTCGGTTCCCACTAGCCAAGTGAAGCATGGGCCGCGTGCCTGCGTATTCGAGCGATAGGCAACGATAAATCGCCATGTAACTCCCTATCCCGTTTTGGGATAGGTGAATACTGGGGCTGTAGTACTCAAAGTTGGGCAATAATAGCCTTATGAATGCTGCCCATTTCGATTGGAGAGACCTCAACGTCTTACAGGTGACCGCCGTCCTGCTAATCGCTTCGTTTCTCCCAATGATGGCCTTTGCATTTGGTCACCCAAGCTGGCATTTGGTCCCGGCTTTCGCTTGGGCTGCTGCTTTTCTTTTCGTTAACTACCGCATAGACAAATGGCGTTGTCCGAAATGTGGGATGCAATTCCATAGGAAGGGCAGATTCGGCTCTGTGCTGCCTTATCGCCGCAGGTGCGCTAACTGCGGTCTTGAACGTGGCAGGTAACTATTCATTAATCGCCATGTCACTCACTATCTCAGGGTGAGACTCGTGGAGCATGAGACGAAAAATGCGAACATTTTCACTTTTGGGGTTTAGCGTGAACCCCGTACCGATTGCGTTGTCAAGCGAAGATTCTCGCCAATTCCTCCCAACCATCTGATTCCACACTAAATAGAGTTTTCCCGAAAGTGAGGGGAATGCCGGGCGAATTTGCTATTCTGAAAGTAGAGCTGAATGTGGGATTTCCCCCCATGTAACCCTCTTGTTTTCAAATTTTTACCGGGACATACAGGAGGGTAGGTAGCCAGCGAACAACCTGTGCAACCCTTGCGCCTCTGGGCAATCTTGTAACTTGCCTTTCCCGCTCGCCCCTCTATCCTCCCCATTCACAGACCTTAAGTTGCCCTCGGGTATTAAGCTCGTTGTTTCCAGACTCTTGCGCACGGTACACTCTTTGGGAAGCTAACCACCGAAATTCCGGCTTGCGGCACCCTCTCCTGTCCGGATTTATCGCGCTAGCTTAGGAGGCAACACATTGTCGTCGAATAATCGGTTTCTATTCACGTCTGAGTCGGTGACCGAGGGGCATCCCGACAAAATTGCAGACCAGATCTCTGACGCAATTCTCGACGCCTGCCTTGAGCAGGACGCTTACAGCCGTGTGGCATGTGAAACTCTCACCTGCACCGGCCTCGTCGTAATTGCGGGCGAAATCACCACCAGCGCTTATGTCGATTTCCAGGCATTGGTGCGCGGCGTTGTCAGCTCGATTGGATATGACAATGCCCTCTACGGCTTCGACTCGAACACCTGCGCGGTGATCTCGAGCATCAACAAGCAGAGCGGCGATATCGCCATGGGCGTGGACACGGGCGGCGCTGGCGACCAGGGCATGATGTTCGGCTATGCCACCAACGAGACTCCCGAACTGATGCCAACCCCAATCTCGCTGGCTCACAAGCTGGTTCTCAAACTCACTGAAGTGCGCAAGAGCGGCAAGCTTCCGTACCTGCGGCCAGACGGCAAGAGCCAGGTCACGGTGGAATACGACGAGAGCGGCAAGCCGCTACGAATTGACGCCGTAGTGATCTCAACCCAGCATGCCGATTCAGTGACTACCGAGAAGCTACGCGCCGATATCCTGAAGTACGTCATTCAGGCCACCCTGCCCGCCAACCTTCTCGACGAGAACACCAAGTACCATATCAATCCGACCGGACGCTTCGTTGTCGGTGGACCGATGGGCGACACGGGATTGACGGGTCGCAAGATCATCGTGGATACCTACGGTGGCATGGGCCGTCACGGTGGCGGCGCATTCAGCGGCAAAGATCCGACGAAGGTTGATCGCTCGGCCGCTTACATGGCGCGCTATATCGCCAAGAACATCGTCGCTGCTGGCCTTGCCGACCGCGTCGAAGTTCAGCTTGCTTACGCCATCGGAGTTGCCGAGCCAGTCAGCGTACTGGTGGATACCTTTGGCACCGGCAAGGTTGATCGCGAGACCCTTGGAGCGCTCGTTCGCAAGAACTTCTCGCTGACTCCCAAGGGCATCATCGAGTCACTCAACCTGCGTCGTCCCATCTACCAGAAGACCGCTGCGTATGGTCACTTTGGCCGCACAGACCCGGACTTCACTTGGGAGAAGACAGAAAAGGTCGCAGTGCTGCAAGAAGGCGCAAAGGCTGCACTGGCTTCTGCAAAGTAGTTCAGCATAGTGAAAACAATGAAGAGGGCGTCGCGATGCGGCGTCTTCTTTTTATAGGGTGTCATTCCGAGCGCAGCGAGGAATCCCTGCCCGGCCAAAATATCACATACTTGTCCCAAGTCATTTCGGCCGGAGCCCCTGCGCATATCCCCAGACTTGATCCACACCTTATGTTGAACGGTTTCGCATTTTCGATGACCCAGAAAACTAGTATTCTTGTCGATCATGACGCGCACTCAACATTGGAAGCCTCTGACTCCCGAGACATGGAATGACTTCGAGACGCTCTTCGGCCCTCGCGGCGCATGTGGCGGATGCTGGTGCATGACCTGGCGGCTGTCTCGCTCGGAGTTCAGGGCGAATGAAGGCGCGGGGAACCGTGCGTCCATGCGCGCGCTGGTTGATGGAGGGAAGCAGCCAGGCGTGCTGCTTTACGAAGACGGTCGCGCCATTGCCTGGTGCGCTGTTGCGCCGCGTGAAGAGTACGTGCGCCTCGGTGCATCCAAGGTGTGGGCTCCGGTGGACGACCAGAAAGTGTGGTCGGTAAGCTGTTTCTTCGTCGATAAGAAGGCGCGCGGAAAAGGGATGTCGGTCGAGGTGTTGAAAGCCGCAGTGGAATTTGCACGGTCGAAGGGAGCAGAGATCGTCGAGGGATATCCGCAAGAGTTGAAGGAGAAACTGCCACCTGCGTTTGTCTGGATGGGCGTGATGCCAACCTTTCAGCATGCGGGTTTTCACGAGGTCGCACGCCGCTCGCCTAAGAAGCCGATCATGCGCAGCGTTGGACTACAGCCGGGTGGGGGTAAAAAGTGAAGGCCAGGGTTGCAAAGCAAGAGCCGCCGAAGACCAGCATGTTTGCCGACATGCTGCGGCAGGTGCGCCGGGTTCCGCGAGGCAAAGTTGCCACCTACGGGGACATCGCCTATGCGGCAGGCTATCCGGGCGCGGCACGGCAGGTGGCGTGGGCACTGCACGCGCAGAGCGAAGGCCTACCTTGGCACCGCATTATCGGCGCGGGAGGAACGATTCTGCTGCCGGGCGAACATGGCTTTGAGCAGCGCATGCACCTGCAGGCTGAGGGCGTCACCTTTCTCGGATTGAAGGTGAACATGGCTATGCACCATCACAGCTTCTTTCCCCAGCAGACAGCAAGGAAGAAGGCAACGGGCAAATCCGCGCCCAGCAAGAAATCCCGCTTCTGGACGTAGAGATCAGAGACAGAAGCAGGGAAATCGATCGCCGGTAGAAAAGCTCTGAGCAGCAGGCGTGATTCGGGCAGTGACCGCTTCTTTCGCTCCGCTCAAGAGGGCATTCTCAAGAAATTTGCACGCCCTCGAATACGCCTCAGACGAGCTCGATCTCCCAAAGGTCATGTAGGTGGACGACCCCTTGCAGTTGATTACATTCCGTGACCACCATGAGGGAGGTAATTTTTTTCAGTTCCATCATGTCGAGCGCCTGGGCGGCGAAGGCTGTGGGCAAAATCGTGCGCGGATTCGCCGTCATGCATTGTCCGGCGGTGAGGTCGAGTACGTCTTTGCCTCGATGTTCGAGGAGGCGGCGCAAATCTCCGTCACTGACGATACCGACGAGCGCATCGCCTTCCGTGACGGCGGTGACGCCGAGCCCTTTGCGCGACATTTCGTAGATCACCTCAATCATCGGAGTGGCTGGTGCGACGCGGGGAATTGCCTCGCCAGTATGCATCAATTGAGAGACGCGCGCGAGGCGCTTGCCAAGTTTGCCGCCAGGATGCAGGTTGGCGAAATCTTCGGCCCGAAAGCCACGACGCTCGCTGAGCACGACGGCCAGCGCGTCGCCCAAGGCGAGCATGGTAGTAGTGGAGGCCGTTGGAGCGAGGCCCAGCGAGCAGGCTTCCTTGTAAATGGAACAGTCAAGCGCGACATCGGCGGCCTGAGCGAGCGACGAGGGCGGATGGCCGTTCGGTGGACGGAGGCAGTCTCCGGTAAAAGTGATGAGCGGAACGCCAAGGCGCTTGATGGTGGGCAGGAGTTCGAGAATCTCCGTGGTTTCACCGGATGCCGAGAGCGCTAGCACGAGGTCGCCGCGCATCACCATCCCAAGGTCTCCATGGAGAGCTTCAGCGGGATGCAGGTAGAGGGCCGGGGTTCCGGTGGAGGCAAAAGTGGCGGCGAGTTTGCGTCCGATGAGTCCACTCTTCCCCATGCCGGTGACAACGATGCGTCCGGCACAGCTAAGGATGAGCTCGATAGCGTTTGAAAAGTCGTCTGCCATGGGACCGGCGATGCGGTCGGCGAGATGGCGTAAGGCTTCGGCTTCAATGCGAACTACGTTTTCAGCAGTGGTCATGATGGATAAGTGCGGCATCCGAGTTAAGGTGATCCGTTCCACTTGGCAGAAAAGAGAGCTACTGCCGGGGTTATCGTAACATGTCATGTACGGACGGGGTGTTTCCCGCCGGACTTGGTGGTTGGGATGTGCATGACCGCCATGATCGCGGCGCGGAATACCCCCTCGAAGATCGTAACGCTCGCGCATTTATGGCAGGCACTCGGTCAACTACAATCAGTGACAATCGCTTATGCTTCGCACCTACTTCCATGTCGATATGGACGCCTTTTTCGTTTCAGTGGAGGAACTGTACAATCCCTCGCTGAAAGGCAAACCCGTGGTAGTGGGTGGACACGCCGATCAGCGCGGGGTGGTTGCAGCGGCTTCCTATGCGGCTCGCCGGTTTGGCGTCCATTCGGCGATGCCCCTGCGCGAAGCTGCCCGGCTCTGTCCCCAGGCCGTGTTTCTGGAGGGACATCCGGAGCGTTATCGTGAGTCCTCGGCTGCGGTACGGCGGGTGCTCATGCAGTTCACCCCCGTCGTGGAAATGGCTTCCATCGACGAAGCCTATCTCGACATGACGGGCACGGAGCGGCTGCACGGACCATCGATGAAGTCTGCCGACCTGCTGCACAAAACAATGAAGCGCGAGACGCGGCTGAACTGCTCGGTGGGAATTTCCACGGCTCGCGTCGTAGCCAAGGTCGCCAGCGATCAGGCTAAGCCCAACGGCGTGCTGCACATTCTTCCGGGTTATGAGGCGAACTTTCTGGCTCCGCTCGAGGTTCGGCGATTGCCCGGAGTTGGCAAAGTCACCGAAGAACGGTTGCGCGAGTACGGTGTGCGCACCATCGGCGATCTAGCGAGGCTGACCGAATCCGCGCTGGGCAGAAGCATAGGCGAGGGACTGGCTGCGCTGATTGAAAAGGCGCAAGGGCACGACGCCGGAGGATGGTATGACCAGGAGGTTGGCGCCAACGACGAGCCCAAGTCCATCAGTCACGAGCACACATTCGAGCGCGATGAGTGCGACTTGGCGGTCTTGGAGTCAATGATGGCGAGGTTGACCGAGATGGTCTGCCGCCGGTTGCGCGAACATCGTCTGCACGCACGCAAGGTGCAGATCAAGCTGCGTTACTCGGATTTCACCACCTGCACGCGCGGACGAACGCTGGAGCGCGCAACTCAACTCGATGCCGAAGTGCTGCAGATTGTGCGTGAGCTTTTCGCCGCGAACTGGGAGAAGGGGCGCGCCGTCCGGCTGATCGGGGTGCAGACGAACTCGCTCGAAGCTGCCAGCGAACAGATGCAGTTGCTGGCGAGCGTCGAGGAGACCAGAATGAAGCAGGCGATGAATGCCGTGGACGCTCTGCGTGATCGCTTTGGCGAGTCGGCGGTCTCGCTGGCCAGCGGGATGCACGCTCGATTCCGCGAACGTACTCATGAAAATCCGGCAGCGCTCCCCGGCAAGGAGCCTCGGTCAAAACGCGAGCCGGAAAAATAAACCGGCTACTCCTTCCCGTTATTCTCCCGCAGAATCTCGCCGCTCCATCGGCAAGCCTCGTTGTATGCATCCCAGATGGTGGTTTCCGGCAGCCCGTGCTTTGCGGCTATATCCGACATTTTCTGCCACTCTCCATGCTCACAATGGACCGCCATACGCAGTAGTCCGCCCAGACCGTCATGCCCTCCACGAAGCGCATCTTTACACTGTGCGGTCAAAGGGAGTTGCGAGATTACCGCCTCCATGGGGCGGTCGAGCAGTGCATCCATCAAGGACATGATGCCGACCATGAATGCTCCGCTCGAATCTTCTCCAGAGAAGGTGGCGAGAGTTTCACAGGTGCGCGCGCGGGTGAGGGCGCTCGAGATCAATTCACTGGGACGCCCCGTGGCAATGGAGATGGCAACAACGATGGATATCCACTTTTGAATTTCGCGCTGGCCCAGCAACGAAAGAGCGTGACGGATGGAACGGACTGGGAACAATCCAAATGCCGCCGAGTTCAGATAGCGCAGCAGACGGTAGCAAAGCGAAGGCTCCCGCAGGACGGATTTCTCCAGTTCGCTGAACTCGTAGGATTCACGATTGGCGATGCTCAGCACTTGGATGTAGGCGAGCTTGGAGCATGGAATGTCTTGCATGGAAATCATCTGTGGCTGGCAGAAGAAATATCCCTGGAAGTAGTGGTACCCGAGACGCATGGCGAACTCGAACTGTTCGCGCGTCTCAACCTTTTCCGCCAGAAGCCGGATGCCACGGCGGCGCATTTCGATCGCTATAGCAGCCTGGCGCGCAGCGTCGGTTGCCAGAAAATCCACTTTGACCATGTGCGCGAAAGGCAGCATCCGCAGGGTGTCGGCGGTGGGAGTGTAATCATCGAGCGCGATGAGATAACCGGCGCGGCGAAGGCGGTCGCAGGCGGCGATAGTCTCCGCGTCGGCAATCACGTCTTCCAGTACCTCGATGACAACCCGGTCGCGGGGTAGCAAGGTGATGATGTCGTTCAGCAGGATGTTGCGGGTGCAATTAATGAATGCGGGGCGTCCGCCGGTGAGCGCAGGGGCACCGAAAAGCAGCGAAAAATCGATGGTTCTGGAGGTAGCGAGGTCCGGGTCGGCGAAATGGAAAAAGTTCTCTGGACCGGAACGGAAGAGCAATTCATAGCCGTGGGTGTTCTGCTCGCGATCGAGAATCGGTTGTCGCGCGACATATCGCGTGTAAGGCCGCTCTTCGGTGCCGATGGGAGTGGGAGGCAAGCAGGGGAGAACGGAATCGGTCTGCGGAGAGGCGCTCACATCCGATTAATACCATGCTCCGTGGCGAGCGCTAATCCATTTCCGACAGGCGAGACAGGAGAGTGGTCCGCTCAAAGCCATATTGAACCCGAGTCCGATTTGGGCGCACGCCAATAAAGAAAGCAGAACGCTCCTCCTCTAAAGATTTGCCGCGCAGACCAGGTCGCTCCGACGGTCAAGGCGGGTACGCTGATCGGCGATGACGTCAGCAAGAATCTGATCGAGGTTGCGGCGCGTCCGGAAATCGAAAGCCGCCTGGGCTTTCGTGATGTCGGGCAAGCGGCGCTGCATGTCCTCGAAGCCCGGCGCGTAGGCCTCATCGTAAGGAATATGAATGATGGGACTGCCGGAGCCGGTTGCCGCCAATACAAAGCGCGCGAGCTGATTGATACAGATTTCCGACGTATTGCCGAGGTTATAGATCTGGCCGATGGTCGCATCATGAAGAGCAATCGCAGCCAGGCCGTCTACGATATCCGAGACATGAGTGAAGCAACGCGATTGCTCGCCGCTGCCATAAACTGTGATGGCTTCGCCGAGCAGCGCCTGACGGACGAAAGTTGGCAACACCATGCCGAAACGTCCGGTTTGGCGCGGACCAACGGTATTGAAGAGCCGGACGATGGTGACCGGCAGTTTGCACTGGCGATGCCATGCCAGGGCGAGGAATTCGTCGATGGCTTTGGAGCAGGCATAGCTCCAGCGGCTGTGATTGGTCGCGCCGAGCACAAGATCGCCGTCTTCGTGGAATGGCAATTGAGTGGATTTGCCATAAACCTCGGAAGTTGAAGCGAGCACGATTCGGCGCGATGCGACCGCTGCCAGACGGAGCACCAGCTCGGTACCGCCGACATTGGTTTCAATCGTCTCGACGGGCGACTCTATGATTCGCTTGACCCCGACGGCCGCGGCGAGATGGTAAACGATCTCGCTCTCCGCGATGAGTTTTTCAAGAAGCTCGCGATTGAAAAGCGTGTCACGGTGGAAGGTGAATCCGGAACGATTGAGGAGATGCCCGATGTTATCGGGCGACCCGGTAGAGAGATCGTCGAGCACCACGACCTGGTTTTGCCCGCGAAGCAAAGAATCCGCAAGGTGGGAGCCGATAAATCCCGCGCCACCCGTGATAAGAACGCGCATCCATGCTCCCTTTCTGAATCATTATGGCACGGGCGCGGAGCAGTGGTTCGGGCTGCGGTAGAATGTCCGCATGATTCTACGAAGCAATGACGCGGATTTGTACTATGAAGTCAAAGGCGAAGGCCCGGATGTTGTGATGTTGCATCCGTATCCTTCGGACCACACGTTCTGGTTGCCGATGGCGCAGCATCTGGAATCGCGCTTTCGACTCATTCTGCCGGATCTTCGCGGCCTGGGGCGCTCCGAGGTCGGAGAAGGCCCCACCACGATGACGAAGTTGGCAGAGGATCTGCTGCGGATATGCGATACGCTGAAAATTGGGCGCGCCGCATTCATCGGCTGTTCGGTGGGAGGATACCTGCTCTTCGAGTTCTGGCGGCGAAGTCGCGAGAGGGGCAAGGCGTTGGTGCTGATGGATACCAGGGCTGGCGCGGAAAACGAGGAAGGCCGCGAGGGACGGATGAAGACTGCGGAAGAAATTCTGCAGAAGGGGCCGGAGTGGGCATTCGATCAGATGATGCCGAGGATGCTGGCGCCGGTGACGATCAGTTCGCGGCTGGATGTGGTGGCGCGCGCGAAGGCTGCCATGCGTCAGTCTAGCGCGGCAGGGATGGCTGCCATGCAGCGCGGCATGGCCGTGCGCTCCGATAGCATCGCAACTTTGGGCGAGATCGATGTGCCAACGCTGGTGCTGGGCGGGGAAGCCGATGCCGCGACTCCCGTAAGCGAACTGGAGCGGATGGCGCGAGGAATTCGCGGGGCGGAGCTGAAGATTGTGAGCCGGGCCGGGCATTATGCCGCGCTTGAGCAGCCGGAAGAAGTGGGGCGCGTGGTGCGTGAATTCCTGGATAGAAACGGTCGCTGAGTTCGCGCCGAAGCCGTTATAGTTCTTCATATGCGGGCAACTCGACGGTGCCGGCTGCAACGCCAGAGTCAGGATAGGGGAACGATTCAATGGATGTGAAAGTAAGCGCGGCAAAGCAGATCTGCGGTAGCGTGCGCACCGGGGGCGACAAATCGGTCTCACATCGTTATGCAATGCTGGCAGGGATCGCCGAAGGAACATCCGAGTTCGAAAATTTTTCAAGCTCGGCGGATTGCGCAAGCACGCTGAGCTGCATGGAAGGGCTGGGGGCCCGCGTCAGGCGCAATGGCAGCCACGTGGAAGTGGACGGAGTTGGCGGCGCGTTGCTGGCTCCTTCGCGGGAGCTTGACTGCGGAAACAGCGGCTCAACCATGCGAATGTTGAGCGGCGTGCTGGCTGCCCAGCTGTTTACCAGCGTAATGACCGGGGACGCATCGCTGAGCAAGCGTCCCATGCGCCGCGTGATCGACCCGCTGCAGCTGATGGGCGCAAGAATCGACTCGAACGGCGGCTGCGCGCCGCTGACGATCCACGGAACGAAGCTGAAGGCAATGGAGTATCAACCTCCGGTGGCAAGCGCGCAGGTGAAAAGCTGCGTGTTGCTGGCAGGACTGTTTGCCGAAGGCGAGACCACCGTGATTGAGCCGGTGCGCACCCGCGACCATACCGAACTGGCGCTCAAAGCATTTGGCGGAGAAGTTGGTCGCAACGGAGACCGCGTCAGCGTGCGCGGTGGACAGAAGTTGCACGCGGTGAAGGCCTACGTGCCTGGGGATCTCTCATCCGTCACGTTCTTTTTGTGCGCCGCAGCGTTGTTTCCGGGGTCGAGCCTGGTGGTGGATTCGGTGCTGCTCAATCCAACGCGGTCAGTGGTTCTGGATGTGCTCTCGGGCATGGGCGTGAAAATCAACTTCATCAAGGTAGAAGAGCAATATGGCGAATTGATTGGAACCATGCAGGCCGAGGGCGGAATTTTTATGGGTGGAGCGATTCGCGGAGCCCAGAGCGCGGCGCTGATCGACGAGTTGCCCGCCATTGCCGCCGTGGCTCCCTATAGCGTCCACGGAGTAGAGATACGCGATGCCGCCGAGTTGCGCGTAAAAGAGTGCGACCGCATCGCCGCCGTGGTTCGCAATCTGCGCGCCATGGGTGCGGAGGTGGAAGAATTCCCGGACGGCATGAGGATTCCGGGTGGCCAGAAACTGCACGGTGCCGAGGTCGAGAGCTTCGACGATCATCGCATTGCGATGGCGTTTGCGATCGCAGGGTTGCGCGCTGAAGGCGACACTACGATCAAGGGAGCGGAGTCCGTCGCAGTATCGTTTCCAGAGTTCTTCGAGGCTCTGCGAAAAGTGGTGGAATAGCAGCGAAGCCGCTCAATCAGCGCCTTGGGCGCGTATACGCAGAATTAGAGGGTGGCCCACTCAACGCTCTTTTCGTTGAGTGGGCGTTTGACCTTGCAGTTGCTTTTGCTTTGCTTGCCGGATAATTGCCCAGGCACTCACAATCTCAGGCGGGTGGCGCGTGGCCCACATTCGCCTTCTTTTGGCGAATGTGGGCCACGCAGGGACGATCACACCCAAGGCTCTTGACCTTGTCCTCAGTCTTCCCGAACGCCGTATCCCGGGATAGTTGAATACTTGGCCTGTTTTCGCCAATAGCACGCAAATTTGCATGGAAATGTTAGACAAAACGCATTGGACAGAATGGTTCATTCTGTCCAGTCTTCCTCAAAAATATCTTGCCAGAAACATGCTGATCCTATGATATAGGTATTGAGGAACAATTCATGCCTATCTTGTTCAATTCGTTATTGGCGCAGCTTGGACTCGCTCCCAAGGATGTCATCCTGCTTCGTCACCAGGATACAAGCGCGGCAACGGGGAAAACACCATACGAGCTGTGGCGAGACAACCGGCCTGCTTTTTATAGCTACCAGTCCACTCAGAGCAGAAAAAACAGGCCAAAATTCAAGCGAGCGCCGTTCTGGGCCTCGTTCGTCGCGACCCCTGGCGGGGCCACAATGTTCGTCGGCCTTTTCGCGGCAAAGTATGTGGGAGTACTGGAGAAAGATACTCCCAAAGTCCAAAATGACGGAGTTGACTTGGCCAGAAGCTGTGACATCTACGAGCTAGTGCTTGATGAGAGGCTGGCTGACTTGGAAGGCAATATCTTCATCGATTGGGGCGATGGAAAACGCGCCTTCGTGCAACGGGCGGATAACCAAAACAAGCCAATCAGAGAATTACGTCCAGAGTTCAAGGAGCCGGATTTCCCCGGATTTCTGAATTTCAGAGAGCCTTTATCTAAACTGGAGGAGCTGCCGAAGGACTGGATCGCCATTCTCAAGGAGGCGAAGGGAGTCTACCTGCTGACTTGTCCCAAGACGAAGGAGCAATACGTTGGCTCAGCTTCGGGCAGTGAGGGATTTTGGCACCGATGGTTGGAATATGCCAAGTCTGGTCATGGTGGCAATGTCGCTCTAAAGAGTCGCGAACACAGCGACTATCACGTATCTATCCTTGAAGTTGCCGGAAGTACGTCGAACACAGATGACATTTTGGGCATGGAGTCCCGGTGGAAAGTAAAGTTACAGAGCCGAGAGATGGGATTGAACAGGAATCTGTGACGAACCGGATGTCCCGCCCCCTTCATTTGCTAAAGCAATTCTGAGTGCCGGAGAGGAAGAAATGGTTGACCCAAAGAAATCCGCGGAGGCGGTGAGGAAGATACAAGAGATTCAGCGGACGATTACGAACCACCAGGCGAATGTTTCCAGAATCGAGCGCGAGAAAAGCGACAGGATTAGGTACTTTGACCAGCAAATCAAACATGAACAGGATGAAATAAAGCGGCACACCAAAACGATAGATGAGCTAAAGCGCCTGATTTGATTTGCATGAAGGTTTGTGAATCAGTTCTGCAATGGATGGAGCAATTCCTGTCGCAAAATCGCCTAGCGTCTCACAATCTCAGATTGAGATTGGAGTGTCCCCCTCGGAGCCACCCTTTGGAATGAGACGAAAATGCGCACGTTTTCACCTGATTCTTTTATTGCCGTTTGGGACCGTGTCAAGCGATAATTTTCGCCAATTCCCCCCAACCGCCTGATTCCACACAGCATAGAGTTTTCCCCCAAGTGAGGGAATGCACCCTCGAATTTGCTATTCTGAAAGTAGGGCAGAACGTGGGATTTAATCCAATGTGACCTTGCCCCTAGAATCTGTATCCTTTAGCTCAATGTAACCCTTGTATTTTCAAATTTTTACCGGGAAATATAGGGGAGGGGTACGTCGTGCTTGCCTTTCTCCTTACCTAACGAAGATTGTGCTTCCGGGGCATCCGAGGTCTTCTTCCAGGGAATGCCCCTCTATCTCTTACTGCATTCCGCCCATCTGTGGACGAGTGCTGGTCGCGGGCGAGTCGAGTTCGAAGATCAGTTCGGTTCCGGCGGGCAGGGTCAATTCGCGATGCTTGACCACGATATGTCCGGCGGCTATTGCCGCTCCGCTGGCGGTGCCGATGAGAAATCCTTCGGGGCCTGCGATGACGGCTCCGGCGACTGCGCCTGTTCCGGCAAGAGCTCCAAATTCAATTTTGTCCAACGGGTTCAGCGAACCGCCGCGAACCCTGCCTTCCTGATCGACATCGAGATGGCGCGGGTTTCCCGTATCGACAACTGAGGCCGAGAAATTCAGTTCCTCACCTCCAGGTCCGCGAACGCTAATGGCTTTGATGGAAAGCAATGGCTTGCCATGGAAGCGGCGTGCTCCATGCGCTCGATCAATGCGGCAATTGACTGCAACGCCGGCGGGAATCACGATTTGTCCGCCCACTTCAACCGGACGGACTAAAGTAGCGACGAATTGTTGGCCGGGCTTGGCGGTTGTGGTCGAGATCGCGCGATTCAGCTTCAGTCGGAGCACGGTGGCCGTGGGCAGCAGAATACGTTCAGGTACCGGGCGAAGCTGCAGGTCTGGCGCTGGAGATGTCGCGGGAAGCCCGTACGCCGAAGGCTTCGACTGGCGTTGATCCGTCCTCGCCGTTTGGTTCTCACTGGCGAGCGAAGGGTCGGAGCTGACGAATGAGGGTGTCTGGGCGAAGGCCGTAGTGGCTAGAGCCGCCACGCAAAGCAGTCGGGGGAAGATGTTCATAAGGCACTCCTGAGTGGCAGAACTTGTACCCACGCGACGAGCGTAGAGCACCGCCGATTGGCGCGCAACGCGACTGTACCAAGGCAGTAAAGGCCGGGTCTGCGCGAGAGTTGTCTTCGCAAGGGAGAAGCCGGAAGCGACGAATATCGAGTCCGCTGAGTAGCATATAATTCTCTATGCTTGGCGAAATCTATTGATCTCGCTTGTTCACCTATACCAGCGGAGCGCAATCCGTCTGGCTCACCCGTGTCTAGTTTTCCAAAACAGAGCACTCATTTCCCTATCAAAGAGAAGAGGTAACGATGACCGAGATTGATCTGATACATGCGCGGGAGGTTCTTGATTCACGCGGAAATCCTACGGTGGAAGCGGAAGTAACGCTGGATAGCGGCGCCAAGGGACGGGCTATCGTTCCTAGTGGCGCGTCGACGGGCGAACACGAGGCAGTCGAGTTGCGCGACGGCGACAAGTCGCGCTATCTGGGCAAAGGCGTGTTGAAGGCGGTTGAAAACGTTAACGACGTTATCGGCCCGCACTTGGAAGGCCTGGACGCTTCTCGGCAGAGCGAACTGGATGCCGAGATGATTGAACTCGACGGCACCGAGAACAAAGCAAAGCTCGGCGCGAACGCAATTCTGGCCGTCAGCATGGCCGCGGCACGCGCGGCGGCGGATCACTTTGGCGTTCCCCTGTACCGCTACCTCGGCGGAGTGAATGCCACGATTTTACCGGTGCCGATGATGAACATCATCAACGGCGGCGCACATGCCGATTCCAACGTTGATTTCCAGGAATTTATGGCCATGCCTGTGGGCGCGCCGTCGTTTTCCGAGGCGCTGCGCTGGGGCGCGGAGACCTTCCATGCCCTGAAGAACGTTTTGAAGAAGAGGGGATACAACACGGCTGTCGGCGACGAAGGCGGTTTCGCTCCTTCGCTGAAGTCCAACGACGAAGCCATTGAGGTGATTCTTGAAGCCATCACCCAGGCTGGATACAGGCCGGGTCAGGATATCGCGATTGCGCTCGATCCTGCGTCGAGCGAATTCTTTGAGAATGGTAAGTATGTTTTCAAGAAGAGCGACAAGTCGGTGAAGACTTCGGAACAGATGGTTCAGTTCTACGCGAATTGGGCGAGGCAGTATCCAATCGTGTCGCTGGAAGATGGCTTGGCCGAAGACGACTGGGATGGCTGGAAGCTGCTGACCGACGAACTCGGCGGCAAAATCCAACTGGTGGGCGACGATCTGTTTGTGACCAATACAGCGAGGCTGGCGCGCGGCATTGACAGTGGCGTGGCAAACTCGATTCTGATCAAGGTGAACCAGATCGGCACGATCACCGAAACCTTGGAGGCGATTGAAATGGCGCGCCGCAACGGTTACACCGCGGTGATGTCGCATCGCTCTGGCGAGACCGAAGATACGTTTATCGCCGACCTGGCGGTAGCTACCGGCGTGGGCCAGATCAAAACCGGATCGGCTAGCCGTACCGACCGAGTGGCAAAGTACAACCAGTTAATGCGGATCGAGGAAGAGCTGGGCTTGGGCGCGAATTTCCTGGGCCTGGGCGCGCTGAACTACGACGGCGAACTGCTGGAAAGCGCAGGCGAGGGAGAGTAACTTGCAAAGGCGCGGCGGAGAGTCCGGTGATTCAAATCGCGGACCTTCGCCGCGTTTTATCGCAATATCAAAGCGGGTAGAGTAACGGTTGAAGTGCCTCTATTTTGGGAGAAGACGGATGATCGGTCGCTTGGGAGTGCTCGCTCTGCTGTGCATAACGATGAGTGGAATTGGGCTGGCGCAGGGCGTTGCCCTGGATGCTACGCCGCCTTCGCGGGCGCAGGTGCTGAAGTTGTTGTCGGCGATGGGTATTCGGGAAAACGTGAACAGCTCGCTGAAGGCCACGCAGAACAAAATCAAACTTGCCGCGCAGACCTCGTTTCTGAAGAAGAATCCAGACGCCGATCCAGCCACCTTGAAAAAGCTCGACGATGTTTTCGACTCGACTCCGCTCTTCGATTTTGAAGCAATTTCAGAGACGCTGATCCCTGTATACCAGAAGAATCTAAACGCTGCGGACGTACAGGCCGGAATCGACTTCTACTCATCGGATGCCGGAAAGCGGATGCTGGAGAAACTGCCGGTGATCCTTCGCGAGTCCAACCAGAGCGGCGGACAACTGGTGCAACAAAAGCTGAAAGTGTATAGCGAAGAACTCGATCGCAAGCTGGCCGCCTTCCAATCAGAGATGCAAAAACAGAAACCGGCGGAGAAGTCGAAATAGAGCGCCGAACGCAGGCACGGATATCCAGGAGTTGTTGACAGACCATGGCTCGACCAAAACCGCTAGTGCTGATCATTCTGGATGGGTGGGGTTACGCTCCGCCCTCGAAATCAAACGCAATCTCGCTGGCGCGCAAGCCAACGTATGACAAACTGCTGCGTGAGTTTCCGAACACGCTGGTGCGCACCAGCGGCCACGCCGTTGGACTGCCCGAAGGGCAGATGGGCAATAGCGAAGTGGGACACCTGAACATCGGCGCCGGACGCGTGGTCTACATGGACATCACGCGAATCGAGTTGATGATCGAGAATGGCGAACTGTTCAAGCATCCCTTGCTGCTTGAGGCGATGAAGCAGGCGCAGATCAATGGACGCCGCTTGCATTTTATCGGCCTGCTCAGCGATGGCGGCGTGCACTCGCATGAGACTCACCTGTACGCGCTGCTGCGGATGGCCAAGCAGAATGGCGTGCAGCGCGCGTTTGTTCACGCCTTCCTCGACGGGCGCGACACCCCTCCGGATTCAGGCGCGGAGTACCTTGAAAAGCTCCAACAGAAGATGCGCGAGTACGGCATAGGCAAGGTGGCCACCGTGGGTGGGCGCTACTATGCCATGGACCGCGACAAAAAATGGGAGCGCGAGCGCAAGGCATTCGACGCGATGGTGCATGGCAAGGCCGAGGGTGGAGCGACCACCGATCCGGTGAAGACCGTCAAGGAGTCTTACAACCGCGGCGTGAACGATGAATTCGTGATTCCGTTTGTTTGCGTCGACGAGAAAAATGAGCCGGTAGGAACGATCCGCGATGAAGACGTCGTCATCAACTTCAACTTCCGCGCCGACCGCGCGCGCCAGATCACGCAAGTGCTGACCCGTGAGAGCGGAATCACCGCCCAGGCAGGACGCGACCTGCCGAATGCGGAAGGATTGGAAGTCGCGATTCCGGCGCGTGAGTTGCCGAAAAACCTGCACTATCTCTGCATGACCGAGTACGACCAGCGCTTCAAGCTTCCCGTGGTGATTCCGCCGGAGCGGCTGCACAACATTCTCGCCAACGTGATGGCGGCGCAGAATATGCGCAATCTCCGCGTGGCCGAGACGGAAAAATACGCCCACGTTACCTTCTTCTTCAACGGCGGAGTGGAGAAGCCATTTCCCGGCGAAGACCGGATATTGGTGCAGTCTCCAAAGGTTGCCACCTACGACCTGATGCCGCAGATGAGCGCGGCGGAGATTGCAAAGCAGGTAGTGAAGAACGTAGAGGACAACGCCTTCGACGTGATGGTGGTGAACTTTGCCAACGCCGACATGGTCGGTCACTCCGGCATGATTGAGCCGACAGTGAAAGCCGTGGAAACCGTAGATGCCTGCCTTGCTGAAATCTACGCGGCAGTAAAGCGTCGCGGAGGCGTAATGCTCGTAACGGCCGATCACGGCAATGCCGAAGAGATGATCGATCCGGTGACAGGCGGCCCATTCACGGCGCACACTACAAACCCGGTTCCGTTCATCTACATTGGCGAGGCGGCGAGCGGGTTCACGCTGCGTCCAAATGGAGCGTTGCAGGATATTTCGCCGACCGTGCTGGGAATTCTCGGCGTACAACTGCCCGTGGAGATGACAGGGCGGGATCTGCGGGTCAAGAAGCAGTAGCGGAGACTAGATCAGGATAGTGAGTGCCTTGGGGTGTTTTGTTCAACAACCACTTCTTGGGTAAGTCGCTGTCGGAAAATGTTAGATTTGCGTTGGCTTTGAAGCGAAAATGACGGGATTAGAGGATGCGATTATGCGGACTAGGAACATCCCTGTTGTTGTTGGAGCTTGCAAACTCGCAATTTTCCTTATGCCGGGTTTTATTCTGAGAGATGTTTTTATTACACACCCGAATCTTGCAGCCAGCATTGGGTTCATGTTTGGTGCAATTGCACAGCACTTCATCGCTCCTAGGGGCACGCGTAGAGATCTGCTGTTGTGCATGTTTCTAGCTGTTGCCTTTGGCGTAGTGCGCTATTTGTTCGACCATATGTTGCTGCGATACTTTGTCTGACTGACGATCTCGGACGGCGCGTGGCCCATATTCGCCTTCTTTTGGCGAATGTGGGAATGCAGAAACGATCACCCTAAAGGCTCTTGACCTTGCCCTCAGTCTTCCCGAACGCCCTCAAGCAGTTCCACATGGCCCCGCACCCCTTGCAGCGGTGTCAAGCGAAAATTTTCGCCGATTCCTCCCAACCGTCTGATTCCAGACAATATATAGTTCATCTCCAAGTGAGGGGATTGCCACTCAAAATTGCTATTCTGAAATTAGGGGGTTCTGAGATATTGAACTTCAACCTTGAAACTTTGAAACCTGCGAAACCTTGAAACCTGGCTTCTAACCCTTTTGTTTTCAAATTTTTGCCAGGAAATATAAGAGGGTAGGTAGCCAACAAATCGGCATGTCGCTCAGTATCCCGAAGCGGAACTCTTAACGGCCCTATCCTCTCCCCAAGTGCGCGGCGGAAGCGCAGGGCACCCAACGCAACCGGAAATCAGGCCATGGCGCGGGACGCCGTGGCTTTTCTGTTTTAATGCTCTTATTGCTTTAATAACTTAGAGGCGGAGAAGACGTTGAAGATATTGCTCTGTGTGAATCGTGAGTTCGAGTTTTCGAAGTTGCCGCAGTGGTTTGCGGATCGCGCTGCCAGCGACTTCGCAGCAGCCACAGTGAGATTGGATTCCTATGCAGGCGTGGATGCGGAGATCGCCGACACCGACGTGCTGGTGAGCTGGGGTCTGCGCCAGCCACAGTGGGAGAAGGCGCAGAAGCTGCGATGGATTCACTGTCCCGCGAGCGGTGCGAACGGAGTCCTGTGCGCGGGAGTGGTGGAAAGCGCGATTCCGGTGACGAACGCCGCGGAAGTGCATGGCGACAACGTAGCCGAGCATGTGATGGCGCTTATGCTGTCGGCCGCGCGCCGGCTGGATCGCGCCCGTGACCTGCAGCGGGCCGCCACGTGGAGCATGGACGTGATGTGGAACTCGCGGCCCGGTCCACGGCGGTTGCGTGGTGCGCGAGTGCTTGTAGTAGGCATGGGCGCCATCGGGAGCCGCGTCGCCGAATATTGCGCGGCCATGGGGATGCACGTCGTGGGTGTGCGTCAGGACGCAGCAAAATCCGTGCCCGGCGTCGAGCGCATGGTGAGCTTTGCGCAGTTCGACGGCCCGCTGGCGGAAGCTGATTTCGTTGTGCTGGCTGTACCAACCACTCCTCAGACGCGCCAGATGATGAATGCGCAACGGCTGGCGCAAATGAAAGAGGGTAGCTGGCTGATCAACGTTGGGCGCGGCGCGCTGGTAGAGGAAGGCGCACTGTTGGAGGCTCTGCGTAGCGGCAGGCCAGGAGGCGCGGCCCTCGATGTCTTCGCCCGCGAGCCGCTGCCGGCGGACTCACCGTTATGGCACGCGGAAAACGTCATCATCACCCCTCATGAAGCAGGCTTCCACCAGCAGATATGGGAAGAGCACTACGCGATCTTCAGCGACAACCTGCGCAGGCTGCTGGCAGGTGAGCCGTTACGGAATCTGGTGGACAAGCGCAAAGGGTATTGAGAATCGACGCATTCTAGAAGGGAAACAGGGAAGCGAATGAAATCATGGCTAACTGTCTTACTGTTCATTCTGACTTTGAGTACAACCGCGCTTTGCGAGAATAAGGCGGAAAAGGCGGCCACCGACTCCGCAACCCGCTGGTTGTTGCAGGTGGATGGTGGACATTACGCGGAGAGTTGGGATATTGCGGCACCTTTGTTCAAAAATGCTGTATCGAAAGATCAGTGGGCGAAGATGTTGCAGGCAACGCGTGCTCCTCTCGGAAACGTCGTTTCTAGGGCCGTTAAGTCAGCGGTATACACGACTAGCCTACCCGGCGCACCTGACGGCCAGTACGTTGTAATTCAGTTCGAGTCCTCGTTTGAACATAAGAAATCTGCGATAGAAACGGTCACACCTTCACTGGCCAGCGATGGCCAGTGGAGAGTATCCGGGTATTTCATCAAGTAGATCGCAGCGACACGTGCTCGGCGATCTCAATGTCGAAGCCCTCGAGGGCCACGACACGACGCGGATGGTTAGTGAGGAGGCGGATGCGCCGGAGTTTGAGGTCGGCGAGAATCTGGGCTCCGATACCTATGTCGCGCTGCGTCGTACGCTGGTTTTCAGGCAGGGTGGGCAGAGCGCGATCCTTGTGGAACTGCAACGTGGGCTTGCCTGCGAGGGGCTCGACGGTGAATCCAAGCGAGGTCTGGTGAAGGTAGATAACCGCTCCCCGGCCTTCTTCGGCGATGCGTTTCAGAGACTGATCGAGGACCTTGCCGCACTCGCACCAGGTCGCCCCGAAAACGTCGCCAAGCAGGCAATGGGTGTGCATTCGGACGAGGACAGGCGCGCCCTCTCTGGAATCGAGGTCTCCCCGCACGAGTGCGACGTGGGACTGCCCGTCGAGCGCGGAGCGGTAGGCGATCATGCGGAATTCGCCATAGCTGGTTGGAACGATGGCCTCGCCCTGGCGCTCGACGAGGCGTTCGTTGGCCATGCGGTAGCGGATGATCTCGGCGGTGGTGATCATCTTCAGATTGTGGTGGCGGCAGAACTCTGTGAGTTCGGGGACGCGCGCCATGGTTCCGTCTTCGCTCATGATTTCGCAGATCACGCCCGATGGGTCGAGCCCGGCCATTCGCGCGAGATCGACGGATGCTTCGGTCTGTCCGGCGCGGACGAGTACCCCTCCCTTGCGGGCCCTCAAAGGGAAAATGTGACCGGGGCGCACTAGGTCAGATGGGCGCGAAGCCGGATCTACGGCGACTTGGATGGTGCGGGCGCGATCAGCGGCGCTGATGCCGGTAGTGACACCCTCGCGGGCTTCGATGGATTCCGTGAAGGCGGTACCGAAGGGAGACTCGTTGGCGCTGGTCATGGGGCCAAGACGCATGAAGTCGCAGCGCTCCTCAGTGAGCGAGAGGCAGATGAGTCCGCGACCGAAGCGGGCCATGAAATTGATGGCCTCCGGAGTGACTTTTTCGGCGGCCATGGTGAGGTCGCCTTCGTTCTCGCGATCCTCATCGTCCACGATAATGACAATGCGTCCGGCGCGCATCTCTTCCAGAGCAGAAGGGACATCACAAAATGGCAGTTTTGGACTCATACAGTTCGGATTCTAGCACCTGCGGCGGAAGTGCCCGATTCGCCGCCGGGAACTGGCGGTCCTCAAAAATCGTATCTGCTGAAGTGGGTTGCCGGTTGAGAGTAGAATCGCCTGACTGCAGCAAAAATTCTCGGACGATTCAGGAGTACACATGCAGAACAAAGTTGGCTGGTTGGGATGTGTAGTGCTATTGGCCGTCAGCGCCGGTCTTGCGCAGCCGGCGGCACAGAATGTGCCGCAGCTTGAACGCTTCGATGCGTCGATGCTGGATAAATCGAAGGACCCCTGCGTTGACTTTGATCAATACGTTTGCTCAAAGTGGCAGGCAACGCACCCGATCCCCAGCGACTTGCCGGAAGTTGACACTTGGACACCATTATTCCTGTGGAATCAGACGATCCTGCGGGAAACCATGGAAAAAGCCGGGGCAGATCGCGCAGCAAAGGGAACAGAACAGCAGGTGGGCGACTATTGGAAGAGTTGTATGAACCTCGATCTGCGCGCAGCCAAAGGCAAGCAGTGGCTGGCGGAAGCTCTGAAGCCGGTCGATGCAATGAAGGATAAAGCAGCGCTGGCCAAGGTACTGTGGCGCCTGCACCGGGGTTTGGTGCCTGCCTGGAACGGCGACGATCCGAACCAGACGAGAACCGCGCTGATCGGCTTCGGGCCGATGCAGGATCTTGAGGATTCCTCGAAGATGGTTGCGGGATTTGACCAGGCAGGATTGTCGCTGCCCTCGCGCGAATTCTATCTTGCTGACGATGAGAGATCGAAAACCATTCGAGAAGCCTTCAAGAAGCACCTTGTGCGGATTTTCACGCTGGTGGGCGATTCTCCGGAAAAGGCGGCGAAAGAAGGTGATGCGGTGTTCGCGATCGAAACGGCGTTGGCTGGATCCCATATGAGCGCCGTTGACCGTCGCGACCCGGTAAAGACGTACCACAAGCAGTCCCTCGCGCAGATCAAGGCCGCACTGCCTTCATTTAACATTGACGAGTATCTGCGTGACAGTGGCGCTCCGACGCCTCCGTTTTACATTGTGACTACGCTGGAATTCCTTCCTGCGCTCGACATGCAGATCAAGACGAGATCGCTCGATGAGCTGAAGTCGTATCTGCGTTGGTGGACGATCAAGGCGGCGGCAAACAAGACAACTCCGGAGCTGGAACAGGCGAACTTTGATTTCTTCGGCACCACCCTGCAGGGCGTTCCAAAGATGCTGCCACAGTGGCGGCGTTGCGTGGGCTCCGCCGACGCGATGCTGGGCGAGGCTTTGGGAAAGGAATACGTGAAAATCGCGTTCCCGCCGGAGAGTAAAGCTAAAGCCGTGGAGCTAATGACGGGTATCCGCACCGCTCTGAAACAGGATATTGGTGAGGTAGACTGGATGGCTCCTGCGACCAAGAAGCAGGCGATTGAAAAGCTGGATGCCATGATTCAAAAGATCGGGTATCCGGATACCTGGCGCGATTACTCTTCGGTCAGAATCGTGCCGGACAACCTCATGGAAAACGTGGTGGCTGCGAGTGCACTTGAAGTGCATCGCCAGCTCAACAAAATCAATAAGCCGGTGGACAAGATGGAGTGGGGGATGACGCCTCCGACCATTAACGCCTACAACGACCCGCAAAATAATACGATCAACTTTCCAGCGGGCATTCTCCAACTTCCTCTCTTCAATGCAAAGCAGACGGACGCCGCTAATTATGGCGCAATTGGCATGGTGATTGGTCACGAGATTATCCACGGCTTCGACGACGAGGGTCGCAAGTTCGACGCAAAGGGAAATTTGCGCGACTGGTGGACACCCGCAGATGCCACGGCCTACGAAGAACGCGGCAACTGCCTCTCTGCGGAATACACGCACGACGTCCCAGAGTTGGGCGTGAAGACAAACGGCAAGTTAACCCAGGGCGAGGACACGGCCGACAATGGTGGCATTCACCTGGCAATGCTGGCTCTGGAAAACCTCTATAAGGCTCGCGGCAAGTCTCTGGATAGGCCAGAAGAAGATGGACTGACAGCGCGGCAGCGCTTCTACGCAAGCTACGCTTTCACTTGGTGCAGCGCCGCCCGCCCGGATTCAGAACGAATGCAGATTACGACCAACCCGCACTCGCTTTCACGCTATCGGGTGAATACTCCGCTGAGCAACCAGGCCGAGTTTGCCAAAGCCTTCGGCTGCAAGAAAGGCCAGCCGATGGTGAGGGAACCCGCCTGCCGGGTCTGGTAGTCCATGGGAGCCCTACCCTTGTCCGCTGCTCTTGCGGGGCCGGGGTGGGGTTCGCCAGGGCACATTTGCGCACCTTCGATACAAGCGCACGCTGGTGGTATAGGGCCAAACGTCTCGGAAACTGCTCTGGGATACTTGGGCCACGCAGGGGGTTCTTCGCTGCCGCTCAGAGTGACCCCTATAAAGCGATGAAGCCGTACGCTCTCAAGCACGCGTTAAGAGAACCAAGAGAATGCGGGAGCCAAGGACCGCTGTGGTTCAGGCGCGTCCCGCGAACTCCCGCGTTTCCGTGGACACCTTTACCTTTTCGCCTTCTTTGATGAAGAGGGGAACGCGGATTTCGATGCCGGTTTCCAGCTTGGCTGTCTTGGTCACGTTGCCGCCTGAAGAGTCGCCGCGGGCACCGGGCTCGGTGTAGGCGACTGCCAATTCCACATGGAGTGGTAGCTCCAATCCGATCGGATTACCGTTGAACTTATGCAGTTCAATGATGCTTCCCTCGATCAGAAAGTCCAGGGCGTCGCCGATCATCTCTTCGGAGAGACTAAGCGTTTCAAAGGTGTCCTGATCCAGAAAATGGGAACCGTCTCCATCGCTGTATAGGTAGGACGCCTGAACCTTCTCGAGGTCCGGATCCTTGAACTTATCGCTCGCCTTAAACGTCCTGTCAAAGACGGCACGGGTAAGGAGGTTGCGCATCTTCAGGCGAACGAGGGTCTGGCCGCCCCTGGCGGTGGGAGTGTTTACCTCCACATCCAGGCAAACGAACGGAGTGTTTTCAACTTCGAAAAACATTTTACGTTTTACGTCGATGGCGTCGATCAATGCAGCCATGTTTTCCTCAACAGGTCAGAAGCTGATAGCCGATCCCATGGGATCTCCTTCAACTTCCCCTCGGTAAATGGTGGGACACTCATAGAATAACAGGCGGAAAAATGCGAATGCTTCATGCGCTCGGGTTGAAGAAGTACATGACATAGAACATGGCTGCGGCAACCGCGGCGGAAGCTGGAATCGTCAGTACCCAGGCCCAGACGATTCGGCTGGCGACTCCCCAGCGCACGGCAGAGAGGCGCTGAGTGGTACCCACGCCGACGATGGCTCCAGTAATGGTGTGAGTGGTTGAAACGGGGATTCCCATAATTGCCGTTGCGAACAACGTGATTGCGCCCGCGGTCTCTGCGCAGAAACCGCCGATCGGCTTGAGCTTGGTTATTTTGCTGCCCATCGTGTGGACGATTTTCCATCCGCCAAAGTACGTTCCAGCGGCTATGGCCGCATTTGCGCCAATGATGATAGGCCAGTGCAGGCGTCCCCAATTGTGCGTCACATCGTACTGAGACATGAAGTGACCGGTATAGAGCGCGCCCGCGATGATTCCCATGGTCTTCTGCGCGTCATTGCCACCGTGCCCGAGAGAGTAGGAGGCAGCGGAGAGCAGTTGGAGTTTTCGGAACCAGGTATCGACCTGCCGCGGCGAATTGTTGCGAAAGATCCAGTAGGTGGAGACCATAAATATGAAGCCGAGGACGAAGCCAAGAATCGGCGAGATGAAAATAAAACTGATGGTGCGAATCCACCCATGCGGGATGATAATGTGATGTGCATTCTGCCATCCGCTCAGGAGAGTGGCCCGGCAAAGCGCTGCGCCTGCGTAGGCACCGATCAGCGCGTGAGATGACGATGTCGGTAGTCCCCACCACCAGGTGAGCAGATCCCATACAATGGCTCCCAGCAATCCCGCCAGGACCACATACTGGGTGACCGCGTCAATCCGAATCATTCCACTGTAGATGGTTTTTGCGACGGCGATGCCGAAAATAAAAGCAGCTGCAAAGTTAAAAAACGCCGCCCAAACGACCGCCAGCTTTGGCGATAAAACGCGGGTGGAAACTACGGTCGCGATGCTGTTTGCGGCATCGTGGAAGCCATTGATGAAGTCGAAGCCCATCGCCACCGCACAAGTGACGATGACCAGAATTAATCCAGTATCCAAAACAAACCTCTGGCGGAAGCGCTACGCGTCCGCAGTCCGGGGCCGTTGCTCAGGCGCTCTTGAGTACCACGGTTTCCAGCACGTTGGCTGCATCCTCGGCCTTGTCCGTCGCCATCTCAAGAACCTCAAGTAGTTCCTTGTGCTTGATCAGTTGAATGGGATCGGTTTCAGTTTCAAAAAGACGCCCGATGGCGGCACGGCTGATGCCGTCCGCCGCATTCTCCAACCGGTTCACCTCGACGCAGTACTCGATCAAGGCGTCGCCTTTTTCAAGCAGGGCGACGGCCTTGCTCAGCTCTTCGGCTTGGCGAAGGATGATCGTCGCCAATTCCACGGCTGCATCCGGAGGTTCCTTGATCTTGTATGTGATGAGCCGGTCGGCAGCGGCGTTGATGTAATCGAGCACGTCATCCAGCGAACTGGCCAGGGTGTGGATGTCTTCGCGGTCGAAGGGCGTGATGAAGGAGGAATTCAATTTGACGAAGACGGCGTGGGCCATATCGTCGCCTTTGTGCTCGATCCCCTTGATCTTCTGAACCGCAGCTGAAACGTCCTTATAATCCTGAAAAAGGTCGCGCAGTTGGCGGGCACCGTTGGTGAGGTTGTTCGCCATGTCTGCAAAGAGGTCGAAGAACTTTGTTTCGCGCGGGATGAATCGCACCATAATGGCGGAGAAATCTCCTGACGGGCTAACAGGTCGAGTGAGAGCTGCCCTGACTTTTTAACCTGATGTTCATTAAATTGTAACAAACCGACTATCGCATCCGGAGTCTGTCGCAGTCAATCGAGAGAGGGAATCGGAGGTAAAACTTGTGGTTTTTGCCGAAAAGGTAAGAGGCCGCACAATGGCGGCCTCGTCACAGGCAAATTCTCTATCTTAGCGCTTACAGCGTAGATTCGATTTCAAAGCCCCAAGCTTCCAGGAGTGGCTCCGGAATGTACTTCGAGTTCTTGTTGCGGCGCGCCCACTCGCGCAGCCGGGTCGACCGAAGGTATTGGTCGGGAGTCAGCTTGAATTCCCGCACAACTTGTTCAAATTCAGTGATGGTAGGGGTTACCGGTCCGATTGGTTCGGGCTTGCCCCAGTTGGGATTACCGCGTCTCTTGGCCATGGAATTGTCCTTAATCTCTACAATGAAATTGATCTAGTCGAGTGTGAACTTTCTTGAAACCCAAAACTCAGGTACAGTACTGGGATCATTCGGCCTGATCTTGTGCTTCAAGTTGGTGGTTCACCACTGCAACTTGAGCACGGGTATTTGTTTCACACCTGTTCCGCTAAACTCACCCTGTCTAACGAGTCCGATGAGACACAAGATCAACCTATCTTACTACGAATCCGGGGAAAGTGCCAGCCTTTCCTTGGGCTAAGGACACGGCCCGCCAAAAGCACGCGGTAACGATCGTATTGTCTGAGTTTTGGGTTGGGTGCAGAATTCATTCCATTTACAAAGCGCGATAAGTGGGAGCCGATTCTCAGGATGGAACGGAACCATATGGGTCTGAAAAGCTAAAGATCCGGAAGACTTCATCCGCTCTTCACTTCCCGCCGTCCGTCATATAGCCCAAACTCAAGGCAGCAACGTTGCCATACGAGGTGGAGTGCAATGATTGGAACTTATATTTCTGGAACTCGTGAAGCGATGAGGGCTCCTATGGGAAACCTGGACCGGAGGCAGGCGTGATCCGGCGTCTCAGTTTATGCGAGCTTTATTTCCGGGGCTGTTGCGTCCTGCTGCCCGGATTGGCAATTCTAGGTACCGGTGGAGTTCTGCGCGGATTGGCCCTGATTCAGCCTTTGACATTGAACCACGTTTATCTGTGCCTGATCTTCTCGCTGGTGTGGTTGGTTGCGTCAGAGCATTTCAAAGTTAGCGGCGTGGAAGACCTCTTTCGCGATCCTGACTGGTTGCGGCACTGCCTTGCGGCCCTTGCCTGCACATACATGTCTGGATTCACCTTGCTGTTCTTCTATCGCGGGGGGTCGTTCTCGCGGATGTTGCTGGGAAGCAGTGCGGCCGTGTTACTGGCTGGGATTTTGCTATTGGGCACAGGGTTTAAGAGGCTGGTTCGTCACTCCGCAACCAAGCGCGGAAGGGTTCGGGTGATCGTGGTTGGCGTGGATGCATTCGCCCTCGAATTTTCCCGCCGGTTGGCGCGCGATGAGTTCGCGCCCTGCGAGACGGTAGCCTTCGTGCGCGTTCCCGGGCAAAAGGCTGAGTTCGAAACGGAGATTCCGACCTATGACGTGGAGCAGTTAGCGGGGTTAAACCTAGCTGGCTTTGCCAACAACCTGATCATCGCGGCTTCACCCGAGGCGTTCCCGAATATGCCAGAGCTGATCTCGGACCTGGAGAGGCTAGCGCTCCCGATCCAGTTGGCGATGAACCTCGGCCCGGGAAGGCGAGTAAATGACCGAATCTTCAAGATTGGCGGAATGCAATTGCTGGACTTGCGGATCGGAGCGGCTGAGACGATCGACTACATCATCCTCAAGCGCTGTTTTGACGTTGTTTTCTCCTTGGCTGTGACAGCTGTGGCGGGAATTCCGATGCTCCTAATTGCTCTGGCCGTAAAACTCTCATCGTCCGGCCCCGTGTTGTTCAGGCAGGAGCGGGTGGGCATCAACGGAAGCGTGTTTAGCATTCTGAAATTCAGGACCATGCGGGTGGCGCCCCGGTGGGAGAGCGACACACTCTGGACGACTCCCGATGATTCGCGGCGGACAATGTTTGGCACATTCCTCAGGAAAACCAGCCTGGACGAACTGCCGCAGTTCTTCAACGTGCTGAAAGGCGATATGAGTGTGGTTGGACCTCGCCCGGAGCGTCCACACTTTGTGGAAAAGTTCGCGGAAGAAATTGACGCTTACAACAGCCGCCATCACCTGAAGTCGGGCATTACGGGCTGGGCGCAGGTCAATGGCTGGCGCGGTGATACGGACATCGGGAAACGAGTGGAGTGCGATCTGTTCTACGTACGAAACTGGAGCCTGGGATTTGATCTGCAGATCGTGGCGATGACAGTTTTTACGGTATTCTTCGCCCGAAACGCCTACTAGTCAGATCAACAAAAAGTGCTCTTGGCTAACCTAACTCTTGTCCGCTCGGTTTAAGGACAGGGAATTAACTTGCTTCGGCCGAGGCGGCGGCACGCAGGTGCTTCCAGAGGTCGTCGTGTCCAAGACCGGTTTTCGCCGAGAAGGGGAGAACAAAATCGACGCCATGTGCCTTCTTGAGGGCATTGAGCGATGCTTGGATTCGGGTCCCGACGCGATCAGCCTTGGTGGCGACCACGATGAGCGGACGATTGGTCTGGCGCAGATAGTCGATCATACGCGTGTCCGAGGGTTGGGGCGGAATATTGGCGTCTACGAGGCAGAGGCAAAGTGTGAGCGTAGCTCGCTCGGCGAGATAGGGTTCGATAAATTCCGGCCAAGTTCTGGAGATTTCGCGCGGAACACGGGCGTAGCCGTAGCCTGGAAGGTCGGCAAAAACCAACTCGGGACGTGGACGGCCAGGCCAGCGAATCTCGAAAAAATTGATCGCCTGGGTACGTCCGGGAGTGTTGCTGGTTTTGGCCACCTTAGCGCTTACCAGGGAATTGATCAGACTACTCTTGCCTACATTCGAGCGGCCAAGAAAAGCGACTTCCGGCAACGCGGGAGGTGGGAAGTGCTCAGGAGCGACCGCCGATAGCAAGAACCTTGTGAGAACCTTCATCAATCTATCTTAGCCTGAAAGCCGACTTTGACTGTAACGCTACTCAGTCCTGGCTGGAATGGGCCGCCGGGTTATGACCATCCGTTCGCGCCGGAATCTCCGGCTCCTCACGTTCCTCGTGATAGTCCATCTCGGTATTTACCGCCCAGATGTTGGATTGGTCGAGGCGTCCACTGAGAATGTTATCCACCGCCTTCATCGCGGTCAGCATCGAGTGGTCCTGATTGTTGTACTTGTGCATGCCATTGCGTCCCACCAGAAAAAGGTTCTGATAACGCAGCAGGTAGTCGCGCAATTCACTGAAGCGGTCATACGTGCCAAAATATGCCGGATAAGTTTTGGGCATGCGTAGTACTGTTGCATCGAGTACATCAGCTTCATCGATGATTCCAATGGCGGCCAGTTCGCGGGCGGCAAGCGAGGCCATATCTTTTTCAGGTATGGTCCAGAGATCGTCGGTCTCATAGCAGAAGTACTCGACGCCGATCCAGACCGTGCTAGGATCGCGCACCAGGTACGGGCTCCAGTTGTTGAAGATCTGGAGACGTCCGGCGCGCACCTCGGGTTCTTGAATGTATATCCAATTGTCTTTAATCAGAGTGTTCGGATTCCTCGGGTCTTTGACGACAAGTTTGTTGACGAGCAGCCCGACGGTAACAAAGTCGCGGTATTGCAGGCCGTCGCTGATCTCGCGGACCTTGTCTGGTACTGAATCTTCTCCAAGGGAGCGAACGAGCTCCTTGATGGGCATCGTCGAGAAAAAATAATCACCTTCAAAAGAGCGATAACTGCCATCGGAGGCCGTACCGCAGACGCTGAGGACCTGGTTGTCTCCGGCCCGGATCCCGTCCACGTCAAAGCCAGTGTGGATGATGCCTCCCATCTCCTGGACTTTCCAGGCCACGATCTCCCAGAGTTGACCAGGCCCGAGTCGCGGGTACATGAAGTGCTCGATGAGGGAAGTTTCAACTTGTTTCTGTCGCAAGTCCTGCTTGCCCCTGAAGGGTTTGCGGAAGTAATGCACGATGGTTTTGGTGATAGAGAGCCCCTTGATCCGTTGGGCTCCCCACTCGGCGCTGATCTGGTCACATGGAACTCCCCAGACCTTTTCCGTATAAGAGCGGAAGAAGGTACGATAGAGTTCACCGCCAAAGCGGCTGACGAAGAATTGTTCGAGATTCTCGACGCGGCGTGGCGGAAACAGCGCATTCCACAAATAGCTGATACCGATTCGGACTACCCGGACCACTCCCAGGTTTCGCAGGGTTTGTGCGCTGAGTTGAATGGGATAATCAAAAAATTTTCGCAGGAAGTAGATACGGGAGCGGCGCTCGCGCAGCAGCATGGTCTCATCGCCGGCGGATTTCGGTACGTCGGCTGGCAGGTCGCGCTGCTGGTTCTGGTAATGAATTGCATGATTGCGCGTGTCAGGGTCCTCGCCGTTTGTTGCCAGGGGCATATGTTGCAGCCACCAGTTCATGACGCGGTCACTCTTGGAAAAAAAACGATGGCCCCCGATATCGATACGATTTCCCTTGTACTCCACGGTGCGCGAGATCCCGCCCATGTAAGTGCTTTTCTCCAGCACAATGGGTACGATATTAGAACGGGTCAGTAGTTCGTAAGCAGCGGTTAACCCAGCCGGACCTGCGCCGATAATGATTGCAGTTCGCTTCTTCATCGTGTGTTTCTCAATAATTTCGTGTGATCCCGAGTGCGGCAATCCTCAACTCAGTGTAACCGTTCACGGCTACGAGCGTGACGGCACGGGGCTTTCCGGTTGCGGTCGTTCAAGGCGGGAACGGGAAATTTCACCATGGGCGAGCGGCTCCATATTAAGGGCCAGTCTCATTGATAAGTACGGGATAAACAAGGCGCTACATATCGTCAGTTTGGGATGAACATGGGAGGAAGAGTGGTGTGTGCAGCGCAGATCGGTTCCCACACCCAGAACGAAAGCGCTCCGGAACAAATCGAATTCGTTTAGGCTTAGATGGTGTCGGTCGTGTAGATTGGTCACGGTACTATGTTGACCTTGTAGTCCGCTGAAGAACGGTCGAATGGGAAACTCGAATCATAAACTCGGTCTGCGAGCCGTGGCGATCATGGAAGCATTGAAGGGTGTGGCCGTGTTAGCGCTTTGCGCCGTGCTGCTCTCGTTGCTGCACAGGGATCTGACTGAAGTGGCAGACCACTTGACGAGTTGGCTGAGGCTGAATCCAGACTCGCGAATAGCAGACTGGTTTTATGAGCTGGCTGACCGCACTACTGGACGTGGAATCTGGACTGCGGTTTCGGCTGGCGTGGCTTATTCTGCCTGCCGTTTCGTGGAAAGCTACGGGCTCTGGAATCAGCGGTCCTGGGCCGAGTGGTTTGCGGTAATTTCAGGCGCGGTCTACGTTCCGTTCGAATTATTCGCGCTCATTGCGCATCCCCACTGGACCAGGCTTGCGGTGCTGGCAGGGAACATTGTAGTGGTGCTGTATATCTTGAGGATCTTGACGGAAACTCAGCGTGGACGCTGTTGTGCGAAGAAGGCAGACGAAGCCACGCACTCGGGCCGAGCTCCTGAGTGAGGCCTGTCCGAAGTTCTCGCTACGGAATGCGGACCCAGGACTGAGTGCGTCCCAACATGGAAATACCGATATAGCCCCTCATATATAGCTTATCTTTTCCGACGCTCCAGATTTTTCCTTTGTATTCCTTGCCGTTTTCCGGATCCACTACGGTTCCGCCTGCCCAATCGTCTCCTTGCGGCTTAAAGTTGCGAAGGAAAACCAGGCCCTGGATCGGCTTGTTCTTGAGATCGCCGGGGCACTTGTCGCAAACGGCGTCCGGAAGGCGTCCCGGACGGAGCTGCGTAACCTTGCCAAAGAGTTTTCCGTCCACCAGGTAGGTTTCAACCTGGCCACCGGGCTTGCCCTCATCGTTGATTACCTGCCAGTGTCCGATGGCCACTTGCAGTGGAGGCGAAAGTTGCTGTGCATTGGCGGCAACCGAGGCTAGTGCAATGAGAGTGAAAGCTACTGCGCAAAGGCCGATGCGGCCAAGCTTTTCCACTGCGACCTCCTTCTGTGTAAAGAGGTGAGACAAACACCTAATTATATAAGATGCAAGTTCCCGTTTACGAGAGCCGCTGCGGCATTCATGGAAAAGCCCCTCGCTAGAGGGGCTCGTGGGTTCGCGTGACTGGGTGTCGTTTACACCGATGAGGCGACTGGTTCGGTGCCCTTGCGGGGACGCTTCCCAGCCTGGAGAATCTTCTTGCGCAAGCGGAGTGACTTGGGGGTGATTTCCACCAATTCGTCGTCCGCGATGAATTCAATGCTTTGCTCAAGGTTCAAGGTACGGAAGGGAATCAGACGCACTCCCTCGTCGGAGGTTGAAGCTCGCATGTTGGTGAGCTTCTTTTCACGCACGGCATTTACGTCGAGGTCGTTTTCGCGGGAGTGCTGACCGATGATCATGCCCTCGTACACTTCCACGCCGGGTCCGATGAAGAGTTCACCGCGCTCCTGCAGGCTATTCAGGGCATAGGTCGTGGTAGAGCCATTGCGGTCTGAAGTGAGTACGCCGGAGGCCCGTTGGGGAATGACTCCCAACCATTCGGTGTAGCCGTCGAAAAGCGAATTCATGACGATGGTTCCGCGGGTCTCGGTGAGCATTTCACCGCGCAGGCCGATGAGGCCGCGGCTGGGCACGCGGAATTGAATGCGCACGCGCCCGTACCCGTGATTGTGCATCTTGCGCATTTCGGCCTTGCGGACTCCGAGTCTTTCAATCACCACGCCGATATATTCTTCGGGGATGTCAACGGTGAGCATCTCGACCGGCTCCATGAGCTTTCCGTCAATGGTGCGGGTGACAATTTCAGGTTTGCCGACCGCGAGCTCAAAACCTTCGCGACGCATCATTTCGATGAGTATGGCGAGTTGCAATTCGCCGCGGCCCATCACGGTGAACGTGTCCGGCGCGTTCTGCTCCACGCGGATGGAGACGTTGGTGAGCAACTCCTTATCGAGACGTTCGCTGAGGTTACGCGACGTGACGTACTGGCCTTCGCGTCCGCAGAATGGCGAGGTATTCACCACGAACTGCATGGCGATCGTGGGCTCATCGATGAGGATATGAGGCAGCGGATCGGGCGTCTCGAAGCTGGTGATGGTCTCGCCAATGGTGATACCGGTGACTCCGGCGATGGCGACGATATCTCCCAATTCGGTTTCCGTAATGTCGGTGCGTTTGAGACCGTTGAAGCTGAAAAGCTTTGTAATTTTGACTTTTTCGATCTCGCCATTCAACTTGGCGATGCCGACTTCTTCACCCGTGCGCAGCGTACCATTGAAGACGCGCGCGATGGCGAGGCGTCCGAGGTAGTCGCTGTAATCGAGATTGGCCACCAGAATCTGCAGCGGAGCTTCAGCGTCCCCGGCAGGTGGAGGAATGGTCTTTACGATGGCCTCAAACAGCGGCTGAAGATTGGTGCCCGGTACGTCGAGATCGGTGGTCGCCGTGCCAAGTTTGCCGTTGGTGTAGAGCACGGGAAAATCAAGCTGCGACTCTTCGGCGTCAAGATCGATGAACAGGTCGTAAACCTCGTTCAGGACTTCCTGTGTGCGCGCATCGGCGCGGTCGATCTTGTTGATGACGACGATTGGTTGCAGGTGGGCTTCCAGGGCTTTGGAGAGGACGTAACGCGTCTGGGGAAGCGGGCCTTCGCTGGCATCTACCAGCAGCATCACGCCATCGACCATTTTCAATGCGCGCTCGACCTCCCCACCAAAATCGCTGTGGCCGGGCGTGTCTACAATGTTGATCTTGAGGTCGTGGTAAAACACCGCAGTGTTTTTGGCGAGAATGGTGATGCCGCGCTCACGTTCGAGATCGTTGGAGTCCATGACGCGGTCGACCAATTCCTGGTTAGCGCGAAATACGCCACTCTGGCGCAGCATGGAGTCAACGAGCGTGGTCTTTCCGTGATCGACGTGGGCGATAATTGCGATATTGCGAATCTGCGTGGTCAAAACTGTTAATCCTTAATTTGAGCGAACTGGTTGCTTGGAGCGCAGCGCTCATGGCGCGCATATGAGGCAGGGAACGAACTCTGCCGCGAGTCCGTTGCACGATTCGTTTACGAAGCGAGGGAACGAAAACTCAGAAATACTTGTTCCATTATATCCCGAGTGCGCGTTTACCGCAGCTTTGGTAACGGATAAGGCGCACTTCAGCGCGAATCTCCTTCGAGAATTAATGCGGCCTGCGATAAACTGCACAGGAAATCATGCCTACCCAACAACTTCCAGAAGACCAGTTAGATGCTCATAAAGGAGCAGGAGCCGTGGAGCGCGGCGCACTCGGTTCGCGCTGGACGCGATTCTTGGCCGCGCTGCTCAGCGAGCGTTGGCTGGTACGGATTGCGCTGCTCCTGTTGCTGGGGCTTTATCTGCGGTCGATTGGCTTCGCGCCGGTTTATGACGACAACTTGATCGGTGAATGGGGTAAGCTCAGCGACATCCCAAAGTTTTTTGCGCATGACATTTTTGGTTCCGACGGAACGGCACACTCGGTGTACTACCGCCCGCTGAACCTGACATTCATATTTCTGTGGTCTTACTTTACCGGTGGTGCGCCCGGATGGCTTCATCTGGGCGCGATCTTGCTGCATTTGGCGTCCGTGATTCTGGCGTATGGCTTCGGGCGCCATTTATTCCACGATGACCGGATGGCGTTGTTGACGGCCGTGCTGTTCGGCTTGCATCCCTCGAAAGTTGAAAGCGTCGCCTGGATAGGCAGTGGCTTTGTGGAAGGCCTGGGTGCGGTCTTTTTTTTCGCTACCCTGATTACGTTCTTGAAATGGCGTGAGACTGATTCGGGCCGATGGCTGGCGGGGTCCGTCTTTCTGTTTGCCTGCGCGATGCTCACCAAAGAGACCATGCTGGTCATTCCCATGCTGATTGCAGTCTATCTTTGGCTCAACACTCCGGCAGAGGGACGCATTGCGCGAGCTTTGCGGACTTTGCTGCCGTATGGAGTGGTGCTGGCCGTCTTCATGGCCGTCCGCCATCAGGTAATTAAGCCGGCGGGGCCAGCCGTCGAATACGTTCATCCAACTTACAGCCATGCAAATCTGTGGACCACGCCGTATGCGACCTGGTGGTACATCTCACACCTGACGCTGCCATGGGGACTGAGCGTGGAGTACGCTCCAAAAACTGTTGAGAGCCCCACCCTGCTCGGATTCGTTCTCCCTGGCGTGGCCTTGCTCTTGTTGCTGGCGATGGCCTTGTGGCTATGGAGCTGGCGACGTTCGCCAATCGCGGCCTTCCTAATGTTCTGGTTCGCCGTCACCCTGGCGCCGCCCGTGATACTGGCGACCATGGTGCAGCAGCACGACCGCTATCTCTACCTTGCTTCGTATGCTTTCTGTGCCCTGATAGCCTGGGCGATCCTGTACTTGGGAACAATGCCTGCAACGGTGAGAGCGGCGGTTGCGCTGTGTGTCGTGGTCCTGTGGTCGGGGCTCACCTGGCATGAGATGGGGTACTGGGATTGCGACAAGACGCTGTGGGGTCGGGCGCTCGAAATTTCTCCATCGAATCCCAAGGCGCAACTTCAACTGGCGTTCATTTACGACCAGGAAGGGAATACTCCCAAAGCTCTCGGCATTCTCGATGCGGGGCTGCGCGAGCGTCCGAATACCGCGAAGATCTGGATGGCGCGCGCCGAAATTCTGTATAACCGCAATCGGTTTGACGAGGCCAGGCCTGGGTACCTCAAGGTCATGCAATTGACCGAACCGCCCGCGGGCCATGCGGTGGAAATTGGGCTCCCCACTCGCTTGCGATCCGTAGCAGCATATCGTCTGGCTGAGCTGGATATCCTCACGAATAATTTCACGGAAGCCGAGAACTATATGAGAACGGCTCTCAGCCTGGAGTTCAAGGGAGTCAATTATCACTCGACTCTCTCTCACGTGCTGGCCGCTGAAGGTCGCACGAGGGAAGCGAAAGCGGAAAACGATCTCGAATTGCAGTTGCGGATGGAGCAACTCTCAAAGGCGACGCATCGCCATCCATGAGAGAATTGAGAAGATAACTCACGGTGCGGTTCACTTCTGAATGATTCAATTTACAGACGCAGGTAAACGCTTCGGCCCCAAAATACTTTTCCAGAACTTGAACTGGCTGATCACCCCGCAGGATCGGATCGGTTTGGTGGGCGCGAACGGCACGGGGAAATCCACCCTGCTCAAAGTGCTGGCCGGCATCGAATCCCTCGACTACGGCAGCGTCACGCGCACGAAAGGCATCACTGCCGGATACCTTCCACAGGACGGCCTGAGCTTCCGCGGTCGCACGGTTTTCGCCGAATGCCTCTCGGTTTTTGACGACGTACACGCCATGGAGCGTGAACTCGAAGACCTGACCCGGCGGATGAGTGAGATCGATCCGGCGGGCGCGGAGTACGAGCAGGTCACCGAACGTTTTCACCGCGTGCAAAGCGAGTTTCTGACCCGCGACGGTTACAGCCTGGAGTCGCAGGTAGGGACCGTGCTGACTGGTCTGGGATTCGGTAAAGAAGATTGGCTGCGCCAGACCGACGAGTTCAGCGGCGGCTGGCAGATGCGCATCTCGCTGGCCAAGTTGCTGCTGGAAAAGCCGAACATGCTTCTGCTCGACGAGCCGACCAACCACCTGGATCTCGAAACGCGCAACTGGCTTGAAGATTATCTGGGCAACTATCCTTACGCTTACGTCCTCATCTCGCACGACCGCTACTTTCTTGACGTGACCGTAAAAAAGATTGTGGAGATTTGGAACAAGGGTGTTCACTTCTACAGCGGAAACTACGACAAGTATCTTCGCGACAAGCAGCAGCGGCGCGATTCACTGGCCGCTTCCTACCGGAACCAGCGTGAGCGCATAGAGCAGCTTGAGGCTTTCATCAGCCGCTTCCGCTACCAGGCGACCAAGGCCAAGCAGGTGCAGAGCCGCATCAAGGAGCTGGAGAAGATCGAGCGCTTCGAGGTGCCGGAAGACGAGAGGACAATTCACTTCACCTTTCCTCAGCCCAAGCCCAGCGGCCGCATCGTTGCCGAGTTCAAGAACGTCAGCAAGAGCTATGGCGAAAAGCACGTACTGCACGATGTGAACTTCACCATCGAGCGCGGTGAGCGCATCGCGCTGGTGGGCGTGAACGGCGCAGGAAAATCCACGATGATCAAGATGCTGGCGCAGAGCGAACCCGCGACCGGAGGCGATTACAGGTTGGGGCACAACGTGGAGGTCGATTACTTCGCGCAGGACCAGTACAAGGAACTCGATACCGAATCACGCATGTTGGACGACCTGAATCTGGTTGCGCCGCGCTCGCAAACTGAATTGCGCAGCCTGCTTGGCAGCTTTCTGTTCTCTGCCGACGACGTCTTCAAGAAGATTGGCGTACTCAGCGGCGGCGAACGCAATCGCTACGCGCTGGCGCGGATGCTCCTGCGACCTTCGAACTTTCTGCTGCTGGATGAACCGACGAATCACCTCGACCTTCGGGCCAAGGATGTGCTGCTGGAATCGCTGCAGAAATTCACAGGAACCTGCGTCTTCGTCTCGCATGACCGCTACTTCATCGATCGGCTTGCGACGCGGGTGTTCGAAGTGGCCGACGGATCGGTAAACATCTATCCCGGAAACTACGAGGACTATCTGTGGCGCAAGCAAAACGGCGTTGAAGCACAGCAAGCGCTCCTCGCATCCGCCGCTCCTGCCGCTCCGGCTGTGGCAGCTCCTGCAGAGCCGAAAAGGCGCGTGAATCCCATGAAGCGCAAGCAGATGCAGGATCGTCTGGCGCAATTGGAGACAGAGGTGAGCGGCACGGAAGCCGTCATCGCGGAGTCCGAAGAGGCATTGGGCCGCTACGTCAGCGCCGAAGAGACGCAGCGGGTATCAGCCTTGCTGGAAGAAAAACGGAGCAGCCTGGAAGCCCTGGAGAATGAATGGGCCGAACTCAGCGAACTGCTCGAAGAGCCGGAATAAATAGCCTTGACCAAGGTTGACGAATAAACAATCCCCAACTTGCCTAGAATGTTGAGTAAAACATGCACTTTTGGGACAAATGTGCTCGCTTAACGGTCGTGTTTCAGGATAGTGCGCGCCTTGGTGATTATTCGTTGGCTACCTACCCCCCCATACTTCCCGGTAAAAATTTGAAAATACAAGGGTTATGGGGCAGGTTTCAGAGTCTCAAGGTTGAAGGTCAAGAGCATCGGCTCCGACAATCCCCTCTATCTTCAGGATAGCAATTTTGAGCGGCGATCCCCTCACTTGGAGATGAACTATATATTGTCTGGAATCAGATGGTTGGGAGGAATTGGCGAGAATCTTCGCTTGACACGGCTGTAACCGGTGCAGGTTTCATTAGGAACTGCCAGAATGCGTTCGGAGAGACTGAGGGCAAGGTTAAGAGCCTTAGGTGTGATCGTTCCTGCATTCCCACATTCGCCAAAACAAAAGAGGGCGAATGTGGGCCACCTGTGGAAAGTGCCTTGAAAACAGATTGGGCCAACAGCGGAGCGCACAGCAGGCTCAGCAACAACAGAAGGCGGAAGCTCGCTCTTACGACTCGCATGCTTTCAGATTACCTCTTTGGACGGCGCTGAGGCTAGCCGCAAGAAAACACGTACTCTTCGGTAACTTGACCATTGCCTGTGCCGTGCGACAAGCTCCGTCGGGATTGAGGCTCGATTGTTTATAAGGAACGAAAGATGAAGCGTCGCGGGTTCTTGAAAGGTGCCAGCGCAGCAGCCATGGTGGTGGCAGGTGGCAGTTCCCTGATGTCAATGGCAGGGTGTGGCGGCAGCGGTGGCAGCGGCGGCAGTTCATCTCCGGTCGTCAAACTTCCATTCCTGGCCAAGGAATCGCTCGAGTCGATTCGCGCAAAGATCGCCGCCAACGGTTACAGTTTCACCGTCGACAACAATTACGTTTACGACCAGACCGGCATTCCGGGTGCGCCCGCCGCAGTGGTTCAAGTGGACCCCACTCTGTCTACCGCCGCGTTTCCGAATACGGATGCGCTGTTGGTCAGTTCGTCCGCGCTTCCGTCTGCGTTCGACCTGCGCAATTACAAGGGGCACTCCTACATCGGTCCCGTTCGTGACCAGGGGCACTCCGCACTGTGCTGGGACTTATCCAGCTGCGACGTGGCCGGCGGCTCCCACAATTACAGGAACGGACTGTTTGACGACAATTGCGTGGTCCTTTCCCCGATGTACGTCCACTGGACCTACGGCATACAACAGTCCAATAATCTGGAAGCGTTGTACTCGCTCACTTCGTTTGGCCTTCCTTATTACGCCCCCACCGGCTTGGAGGGGGCTTGCAGGGAGATAGACTTCCCGTATATTGACTATTCCGACTCACTCTCGCCCTCGGTCTTTCTGATTGCACAGTCGAAGTTGGCCCCGCGCATCACTCTCCGCCGCTGCGCCCGGGTGTTTCCCGCCAACTACCAGGACACGACGGCCCAGATCAAGGCTGCCCTCTTCAAGTACGGTGCCGTTACAGTTGCTATCGCGGTGAGCGCTGCTCTTCAGGCGTACCAGTCTGGGGTATATGAAGATACCTATACCGAGCCGAGTGTCCTTCCTGACTATTACCGGAGCACGAATCCCAGCGGCGGGGCAGACCATGCCGTCTCCTTGGTTGGATGGGACGATTATCCGCCTGAGGGCGGTGGGGGCTGCTGGATCCTGCGCAACACCTGGGGCATCTCCTGGGGCGAAAACGGCTACATGCGCGTTCGCTACAATTCGGCGCAGGTCAATTGTGCCGCTGCTTTTGTCGAGGCCAGCCTGCCCTCCGACGGTCAGCGCACGATCCAAGGCAAGATCGAGGTCAACAACATTCTAGCCGACACCACCACTTTGTACTTAACTGGGGCGGACAACTTTGCCATGGTGGTCGATGCTGGCCTATACGCATTCCATACGCTCAGCCCGGGCACTTACACCGTAACCCCAGCCCAGCCGGGCGCTACCTTTGTTCCGGCATCGACGACGGTGGTCGTGACCAATCAGGATTTTTCCGGGGTTGACTTCGCAGGGGCAACATTGACGAGTTAAGCGAGTCTGCCCGCGGCGTCAGTCGCAGCGGGAAAACTGGACAGAACAATTATCTGATGTCACGCAACGGCCAAACGGAGTAGATACCGCCGCTACTCACGCTGGCGTTGAGCACTCCGCTATCCATGAACAGCATCCACGAAAGCGTATACGCTTGGGCTTGGGATCCGTCGTGGCTGTTTACGACTACGCTCGAGGTCCAGTAGCCGTTCAGTTGGACATTGCTAAAGGGATGTCCAACGGGCAGCACAGGGGTGGCCTGCGAAGCATCGACCAGACTCAATAACTCGTTCCGGTTCGGCAGCCGCCAGTCTCCCACTTGGGAGCCATCGCTTAGCCCGCAACTGCCGGAATGCAGGGCACCGGACCAAAGCAACGAGGCAATGAAAGTTAGCTGGCCGTTGTGCAAGCTCTTGGAAACACCGAATACAGTGTCGTCGGTACAATTGCCGTTCTTCAGCCATACCAGACCGGTCAGGTTGTCGGTCACTGTACCCCGCCCGCTATCGCTAAAGCGTGGATTGGGCCACACAGCCCCCTTTTGCAAGTTGCCGTCATCGCCGGTGTAGTAGGAATCCGTCTGCCCGGTTTTCGGCAACTGTACCGCCTGCGGCGCGGGTACCACCGTCGCGCTGAAATTGTTGGCGAAGGAACCACCGCTGCCGATGCTGACCGGCAGCGCTGCGGGCGTGAACGCATAGCCGGACTTGTTGGCGTACACCGAGTAGATGCCGTTGTTCGCCACGCCGAACTGGTAACTGCCGGCTGTATCGGTTATTGTTGTCCCCACAGCGCGGCCAGTGGCCGTATCGGAGAGCGTTATCGTAGCGCCCCAGCCAGACCGGCTCCCTGCGCGCTTACCGTACCGGAAATCCTGTCGGTTGGGGCGTTACTCGAACCACAGGCTGTCCAACAAAGGATCGATGCCAGAACTGCGATCGATGTTTTCAAATCGTCCTCGTTTTGAAAATCCGCTGCACGTGGGCAGCGCTGGCAGCTTTCAAGAGTTGGCGACGCTTCATCTTTCGCTCCACATAAACAACCGAGCCCCAATTCCGGCGGAGTTTGTCACACGGGACACGCGATGGTCAAGTTACCGAAGAGTACGCAAGAAAACCAATCGGGCGAATCAGGACCGGATATCAAGTACAAAATCACAAAGAAGGCTTGAACGGTGTACCCTGAAGTTTCTTCTCACCTTGCGAACCTCTTCTTACCCTGCAAGTTTCTACTTTGTCTCCGGCTTCCAGCGCAGGATCGGTTTTCGGGCAGCGGCGGTTTCATCGAGGCGCGAGAGCCGTGTCGAATACGGCGCGTTCTTGAACAACTCGGGCGAGTCGATGGCCTCCTGGGCGATGGACTTCATGGCATCGACAAAGAGATCGAGTTCTTCGAGCGGCTCACTCTCGGTGGGCTCGATCATCAGCGCTCCATGCACCACCATGGGGAAGCTCACGGTGTAGGGATGGAAGCCGTAGTCGATGAGACGCTTGGCGATGTCTCCGGTCTTAATGCCGAGTTTAGCCTGGAACTTGTCGCTGAAGACTACCTCGTGCATGGTCGGAGTCGAGTAGGGAAGATCGAATGAACCCTCCAACTTCTTACGCAAATAATTGGCATTGAGCACCGCATCTTCGGTGGTTTGGCGAAGTCCGTCAGGGCCGTTAGCCATGATATAGGCGAGAGCGCGGACGTGCATGCCAAAGTTTCCGAAGAAGGCGCGCACGCGTCCGATGGATTGCGGACGGTCGTAGTCGAGACGCAGGCGTCCATCGGCAGATTCGACGACGATGGGCTTGGGCAGGAAGGGCTCAAGGTGCGCCTTGCAGGCCACGGGACCGGAGCCGGGACCGCCTCCTCCGTGAGGAGTCGAGAACGTCTTGTGCAGATTCAGGTGCATTATGTCCACGCCGAAATCGCCGGGACGCGCCTTGGCGACGAGGGCATTCATGTTGGCTCCGTCCATGTAAAGCAAGCCGCCCTTGCGATGGAGGATCTCCGCAATTTGCGCAATCTGCTCCTCGAAAATTCCGAGCGTGTTCGGATTGGTGAGCATGAGGCCCGCGACATCTTCATTCATCTGGGCTTCGAGAGCCGCGAGATCAACTCTGCCATTTTCGTTGCTGCGCAGGTTTTCAACCTGATAGCCGACCATGGCGGCAGTAGCCGGATTGGTGCCGTGAGCGGAGTCGGGGATCAGAACTTTCTTGCGCGCTTTGCCCTTTGACTCGAGGTAGGCGCGCATAAGGAGAATGCCCGTGAGTTCGCCGTGCGCTCCAGCGGCGGGCTGGAGCGTAATGGCATCCATGCCGGTAATTTCAATGAGCTGGTCGGCAAGGGCTTTCATGATGCGCAGCGCACCCTGTGCACTTTGCTCGGGCTGATAGGGGTGGGCTCCGGCGATGCTATCGAGGCGGGCAACCACCTCATTTACCCGCGGATTGTATTTCATGGTGCAGGAGCCGAGCGGATACATACCGTGATCGACCGCGTAATTCCAGGTCGAGAGGCGGGTGAAGTGGCGGATGATCTCAACCTCGCTGACCTCGGGAAGCGCTGCGGGCTCGCTGCGCAAAGCGGCTCCGAGTTCGGCTGCGGCATCGACTGCGGGCACGTCGAGAGAGCGGAGGCGATAGGCTTTTTTGCCGGGCGAGGAGTGCTCGAAGATCAAGCCTTCGTTCTGCGAAATGTGAGTAGTGACCTTCTTGATGTCTGCGTTGCTCATTACTTCACCTCGATAGTGGCTGCGTCGCTCTTTCGCGTTCGAAGGCGTCTCTGGGGCGTTGCCGGGGTTCCTGCAATCGGTTGCGGGCAGAAAACCTTGAAGCTTTGCGAAGAGATATGGGCAGTATAGGGGTCCTTCGCTGCGCTCAGGATGACACTCCTAGAAATTGACGTATCGGCCTCTCCCACCTTAGCCGCAAAAGCGGCGGCGAAGGTGGGGCACCCATCGTTACTTCTTCTGCGAGCTTCGAAAGCCGTGAGCGCGATGTTACTCATTCCTTAACCTCGCTTACAGCGGCGTCGATGGCAGCTTTGGATGTGAGTTCGGTGGCGCACCAGACGGCGGCGTTGCCGAGTTCGGGATAGAACTTGCGGAGAGGGAAGCCGCCGATGATTTTGCACTTGGAGGCAAGGCGGTGCGAGATTTCATAGGCGTCTTCACGGGTTTGGATCACGAATTCGTTGAAGCGCGGCGCGCCATCGAAGAGCACCTTCGCCTTTGCGCCAAGCGCCTTGCGGGCGTAGGCGGCCTTGGCAAGATTCTGTTCGGCCAATTCCTTGATACCAACGCGACCATAGACATCCATGTAAATGTTTGCCATGAGCGCGACGAGCGCCTGATTCGTGCAGATGTTGGAGGTCGCCTTTTCGCGGCGGATGTGCTGTTCTCGGGTTGAGAGGGTGAGCACGAATCCGCGCTTGCCGTTGCGGTCGGTGGTCTGGCCGACGAGGCGTCCGGGAATCTGGCGGATGAACTTTTCGCGAGTGGCGATGACTCCCGCGTAGGGGCCTCCGTAGCTGAGCGGGACACCGAAGGATTGCGCTTCAAGCGAGACGATATCGGCCTCGGTGGGCGGGCGCACGATGCCGAGCGAGAGCGCTTCGGCGATAGAGACTACGAGCAGCGCGCCCTTGGCGTGGACTACATCGGCGATGGCGGCAACGTCTTCGATGGT